>OFGE01000005.1_pt1 | contig 220402 bp, 194 predicted proteins | sample 1521681 | NCBI WGS metagenome assembly OFGE01 (sample SAMEA3504093, study PRJEB24116) | mouse gut metagenome | biome: mouse gut; feature: mouse-associated habitat; material: faeces | place: Denmark | collected 2011 | reverse complement strand
TGGTACTGCGTAACAGTGGGAGAGTAGGTAGCTGCCGTTTTAATGAAAGCCTCCGAGTCAGTCAAATGATTCGGAGGCTTTTTGTATTTATAGTGTATAATCTCTAAAATTGAAATACTATGTTGGCATACACCTATATTAAACAAGGTAAATTTGAACTTATAGAGAAACCGAAACCTGAGTTGAAAGACACTCGTGACGCTATTGTACGTGTTACCCTTAGTAGCATTTGTACCAGTGACTTGCATATAAAGCATGGAAGTGTTCCTCGTGCTGTTCCCGGTATAACAGTAGGACATGAAATGGTGGGTGTTGTGGAACAGACGGGTGCTGATGTCACTTCGGTGAGGCCGGGTGACCGAGTAACCGTTAATGTAGAAACTTTTTGCGGTGAGTGTTTTTTCTGTCGACATGGCTATGTTAACAATTGTACTGATTCGAATGGAGGTTGGGCATTGGGTTGCCGTATTGATGGCGGTCAGACTGAATATGTACGTGTGCCTTATGCTGATAGTGGGCTGAACCGTATACCCGAAACGGTAACTGATGAACAAGCCTTGTTGGTGGGAGATGTTCTTGCTACAGGTTTTTGGGCTGCTCGTATTTCAGAGATAACCGAGAAGGATACAGTTCTTATCATTGGTGCGGGCCCTACGGGAATTTGTACATTGCTTTGTGTGATGTTGAAGAAACCGCAGCGTATCATTGTTTGTGAGAAGGCAGAGGAAAGGATTCGTTTTGTTCGTGAGCATTATCCGCAGGTAGAGGTTGTCACTCCCGGTGAATGTAAGGATTTTGTGCTCCGAAACAGTTCTTATGGTGGTGCTGATGTAGTGTTGGAGGTCGCTGGGGGAGAAGAGACTTTTCGGCTGGCATGGGAGTGTGCTCGTCCTAATGCCATTGTTACTATTGTGGCACTTTATGATCGTCCTCAAATTTTACCTTTGCCGGATATGTATGGCAAGAACCTGATTTTTAAGACCGGAGGTGTAGATGGTTGTGATTGTGCTACGATTCTGCATTTAATAGAAGAGGGAAAGATAGACACCACTCCGCTCATTACGCATCGTTTTCCGTTAGACCGGATAGAAGAGGCTTATCGTCTTTTTGAGAATAAGGAAGATGGAGTGATAAAAGTAGCCGTAACGGAGAGTATGAACCGACAATAAAAAGATAGTGAATTAAAAAATATAGAAATATATGCCTGTTATCGAAATATCTTCATTGGAGCATCCCGGCGTAGAGGTTTTTTGTACGCTTACGGAAGCTCAGTTGCGTAGGCGAACGGAATCCGGTAAGGGTTTGTTTATAGCCGAAAGCCCCAATGTTATCAGTAGAGCTTTGGATGCCGGATATGAACCTATTGCTTTTTTGTGCGAGCGCAAACATATCATAGGTGATGCAGCCGATATTATTGGGCGTTGTGGTGATGTGCCTGTTTATACAGGTAATCGGGAACTATTGGCGACACTGACGGGATATGTCCTTACACGTGGTGTGTTATGCGCCATGCGTCGTCCTGTACTCCGGAGTGTGGAGGAGGTCTGTCGGAATGCCCGACGCATTGTTGTTATTGACGGCGTAGTGGACAGTACCAATATCGGAGCTATTTTTCGTTCGGCAGCGGCACTTGGGATTGATGCCGTATTGTTGACGCGCAGTTCCTGTGATCCACTGAACCGTCGTGCAGTAAGAGTATCTATGGGGTCTGTTTTCTTGATACCTTGGACGTGGATGGACGGTACGATTCGTGATTTGGGGCGGTTGGGATTTAAGACTGCTGCTATGGCACTGACGGATAATTCCATTTCCATAGATGACCCTTCTCTGGCGACTGAGCCTCGACTGGCTATCGTGATGGGTACTGAGGGGGAAGGGCTTCCTCTAGCAACAATTGCAGAAACTGACTATGTAGTTCGCATTCCTATGGCACACGGAGTGGATTCGCTTAATGTAGCAGCAGCTGCTGCCGTAGCTTTCTGGCAACTTCGGGCTCCCGAAATAACTGAAAACTAATCATTGGTGAATTATCAGATATTCATGTAGTTAGATTGGGATATATGAAAATTATTACTATATTGCAATTCTGATACCATATTGAAAACATATAAAAATGAGTAGATTATGTTTGATGTAAATAAAGCCATATATGCATGCGATGATGTAATCTGTAAAAATATTGAATCTTTTACAACTGACCAAAGAGGTCTATTATCACAGAATATATTGTCTCAATTACGTAATTTTGTAGAGAATATCTTTGTGAAAGTTTACCTTTCCTTGGGTGGTACACCTCAAGGAAAGGACTATGATACCATTCGGGCTGCTTGTAGTTATGTAAAAGCATTGCAGGGAGAATATCGTTTTTTAAGTCAGTTTCATAAGCTGTTGCAAATTTCGGTTTCTCATTACACGTTAGATCCTGACAGCTCAGAAAGACTGATGTTGAAGTATTATGAATATCTGTTGCGAATCCGAACTTTTATGAAAAAGAAATTCGGAATGAAGCTTTTGGCAAATTTGAGTCGGTTTCCTTTGAATACAGATAAAACATTTACTTTATATTATAAAGCCATAGCACAAGCTATAGAGCACAGGGGAAGCTTATCCACCAATGTTCATCATGGTAGATTTTATATAGAAAAGATACGCACGATTATCGTAAATGATAAAATTTATTATGAGGTGACATTTATTCCTGCTCATGATAAATCAAGTAAATTTGATAGAATAATTGCCTTTACCCATTTGGAGTTGTCGGATTATTATGCTGTAGAGCTTCATTGGATTGAAACTTCTATCAAAGTGTTAACAAGAAATATGCCTATTATCATCATTGTTGATTGGCAGGTGTCTATTAGGTATTGTGAGATAAGGAATTTTTCAAAGATACTTGGTTATGATATCAATTGTCAGGAAATAAAAGAATATGTTAATCTCATGAACTATCTGACGGTAACACGTATGAATATAGTGGAGTTGTTGGATTTGTCTGATACATACTATGAACATTTTGAAGGTGTTTTACAAAAAGAAGCCAGAAGTTTGTTGATAAGTGAGCTTTTAAGGCGATGCAGAAATATTATTCAAGAACAGTCTCAAGGCGTTAATGTAATTAGATATTTGCTTTACAGGCTGAATAATAAGGTCATAAAGAATCAGTTGTATAAATTCCCTTGTTCATTATTGTCTAATCTGTATTTAAAGGTACAATGTGTTCCATTTAGCAACATCCCATTTAACTTTTCTTTGGTAAATCATAATCCGCCCATTGTAGATTTATTGGATTGTATAGATTCTTCAGAACGAACTCATGAATTATTTGCAAGGCTGATTAAAAATAATACGGAGCAGAGAGGGATTCTCTATACTTCGAAGACGGATATCGTCAGTTTTAAAAATCCGAAAGGACTGGCGGAAAAGTACAATAATGTGCTATACCATGGGCATCAGTATGCAAGAATAGAGATATTTAAGAATCATTTTTATATCAAAGAATATGACGATAATGTTTGTGAAATAATCTCCGAATTGAAAAAACACACTGCATCTGGAATTAAGAATTATATCCATTCGGTAGATCTTTGGATGAAAAATTCAGGGCTGCTTATTGATTGTGATGAGAAAAAAAATGCTTTGAGGAATTTATTTAAGAATTCGAAAGTGGCTTTTATATATGGATCGGCGGGTACAGGCAAATCGACGATGATTAACTATATATCTTCTTTATTTAAAGATAAGCAGAAAATATTCTTGGCCAATACCAATCCGGCTGTTGAGAACCTGCGTCGGAAGGTCACTGCCGAACACGCAGATTTCCTGACTATTACAAGATTTCTTTCAAAAGATGCTCCAAATGATTGCGATATTTTATGTCTGGATGAATGTAGTACAATTAGCAATCGGGATATGGTTCATGTATTGCAACGGGCCCAGTTTAAATTATTGGTGTTGGTAGGAGATATATATCAGATTGAATCTATTTTATTCGGAAACTGGTTTAATATTGCATATAAGATGATGCCTAAGGATTCTGTGGTCGAGTTAACACATCCACACCGCACTACTGTTCAAGGATTGATAGAAGTATGGAATAAGGTGCGCGAGATTACTGAAGACAGACTGGAGTTTATAACAAGAAATGGTCTCTCATCTACATTAGACGAATCTATATTTTCGAGAACAGAAGAAGATGAAATTGTACTTTGCCTGAATTATGATGGCATTTATGGCATAAACAATATTAATAAATTTCTACAGAGCAATAATACTAATCCTTCCATCAGCTGGGGAGTACAGACTTATAAAGTAGGAGACCCGGTATTGTTTAATGAATCAAATAGGTTTGCTCCTTTAGTTTACAATAATTTAAAGGGTAAGATTTTACAGATTGAAGAGGAAGAAGATTGCATTTATTTTACAATAGAGGTCTATACTGTTCTGAATGAACTGGATGTAATTGGCTTTGATTTGGAATTGAAAGAATCCGTAGCAGATGAGACATCGGTCATTCGATTTAAAGTCGGTCGGAGCGGAGATGGAAATGATGATAATGATAATGTGGAGAATGTGGTACCTTTTCAGGTGGCGTATGCTATTTCTATTCATAAAGCGCAAGGTTTGGAATATGAGTCTGTGAAGGTGGTGATTACAAGTGAAATAGAAGAGATGGTCAGCCATAATATTTTCTATACGGCTATAACCCGGGCAAAGAGTAAATTGAAGGTTTATTGGAGTCCGGAAACAGAAAAACGCATATTGGAGAATATGAAGGTACAGTTTAATGATAAGGATTATCAACTGTTTAAGGCAAAACACAAAGAAACTCTGATGAAATCTTAATTCATGTCAGGTGGCAAGACAGAATACGGAGATGCGGAACGTGGAGGAGGATGTGACTAAAAAGCTTGTATGTTTGTTTGGGTAGCCATCACTTATTCTTCCCTACGTTTCTGGTCTCGTCTGTCTCTTGTTTTATAGTGTGGAGATGTGTCGAAACTCCCCTTTTATTGAAATCACTCTCGCTACAACTATCTGTGGCGAGGGTGATTTTTAGGTTATGAGAGTTTCGACACACCCCCATGCCTTTGCCGGTTCCTCTCATTAGTTCGGGAATCTTTTCGCCACCGAAAAACAGTAGCACAATCAATGCGGCCAGCAGTACTTCCTGCATGCCGATACCACCGATAAAAAGCATAGTCAGGTTCATGATTATGGGATATTTTCCATGTTCGCCATCATGCTGTTCAGGTGGTTAACTCTAAGCTCTTTCCTGCGGCTATTTGATAACTTGCTTAGCCCAATCTTCGGCTTGTTTGATATTTCCATTACACAATCTGCCCTCTTCCCATTTGATTTTTGGATAAAGCTTTTTGAGTATGATTACACTGTTGGCTATCGAACTGCTACCGGAAGTGGCGAAAGGAATGACGGTCTTTCCAGCAAAGTCGTATTTCTCAAGGAATGTATTGACCGGACGTGGACATACATTCCACCATATCGGATAACCGAGGAATACCACATCATAGTCTTTCAGGTCAAGCGCTTCTCCGCTCAATGCGGGGCGTGAATTTTGGTCGGCCATTTCTACAGAACTGCGGCTTGCTTTATTATTCCAATTAAGGTCTGCAGAAGTGTAGGCTGTAGCCGGGGTAATCCGGTAAAGTTTACCGTTGACTCTTTGGGTAATGGCATTGGCTACTTTTTCCGTTGTTCCGGTACAAGAGAAATAGGCCACGAGGATTTTCTTATCGGATTGTGTACCGGTATCCATTGTCTGTTTTTGTGCTTTTGATGAGCAACTGAAGGTAAGCAAACTCATAATAATCAAGATAATCTGTTTCATTTTACTTTGGTTTTGAATATTTCTTATTTTTGTCATGATAGACAACTCCATACACTACTTGATAGAATGGGGAGGGGAAGTGCGACATATTCTTGAAGTTTCACATAGAAACGGCTTCTGCCACGTTCCTCTTACTTGATTTTATCATGTTCGTGTACAGCATCTGATGATTCATTTCTCACTGGTCAATCGGACTTGTGCGACTCGAATGAAGGTCGCTCATCTCCGAATTCTACATCTGATATCACTTTCATATTATAGATTTAATAAATTTGGCAGGGACACCTCCTACAACTGTATTTGCCTCCACATCTTTTGCAACAACCGCACCGGCACCGATGACAGCATTGTCACCGATTGTTACTCCTTGTAGAATCGTTGCATTGGAACCTATCCATACATTTTTGCCAAGCACGATAGGTGCCGGATAAGTTGTTTTACGCTCTTCCGGAGCCAAGCCATGATTGAGTGTTGCAAAAACCACATTATGTCCGACTTGGCATCCGTCGCCAATGGTCACGCCGCCATGATCCTGAAAATGGCAGCAAGCATTGATGAACACTCCTTCGCCTACAGCGATATTTTTGCCGAAATCAGTATAGAATGGTGGGAATACCCGGAGTGACGTCGGCACTTGATACCCGAACAACTCAGAGAGTAATTCACGCACTTCCTCCGGTGTATGGTATGCCGTATTCAGCCGGAAAGTGATGCGTCTGGCTTCGTTGCTCATATCGTCCATAAAATGGTGTATCTTTTCTGTATCGAGCGCCTTGCGCATTTTTACATATTCCTTGAATTCATTTGTTGTCATATCTTATTCTTTTTCAAGCTTATCATACTCTTTGTCCGTTACCGGTTCAAGCCATTCATTAGAAGTTTTTTCTCCGGGAACCTCGAAAGCTAAATGAGCAAACCAACTGTCGGCAGCCGCTCCGTGCCAGTGTTTTACATTGGCAGGGATGTGAATGACTGTACCGGGCAGGATTGCTACTGCCGGTTTGCCTTCTTCCTGATACCAACCGCGTCCGGCCACACCGATGAGCATTTGTCCGCCGCCTTTTGTGGCTTTGTGGATATGCCAGTTATTACGGCAACGAGGCTCGAAGGTAACGTTGGAAATGTTCACTTGCTCATGTGAAATGGGAGCGAGGTAGCTGTTTCCGATAAAATACTTGGCGTATGCCACATTCGGTTCGCCGATAGGGAAAATCATCTCACGCTGGAAAGCTGCTTTGGCGTCCTCACCGGCTGTATTTTCCGCCCATACACTTTTGGCCAGATTAAACGCGGCCCATGCTTTGGGCCAGCCTGCATAGAAACCGATATGGGTGATGATTTCGGCTATCTCGGTGCGGGTAATACCGTTCTTCTTTGCCGACTGGAGATGGAACACGAGTGAATTATCTGTGATGCCCTGACTGATAAGAGAGGTAATCGTTACTAAACTGCGGTCACGCAGACCAAGTTTATCAGTGCGGCTCCATACCTCGCCGAAGAGGACGTCATCGTTAAGTTCCGCAAATTTGGGGGCAAACTCACCCAATTGGGTACGCCCTGCTGTCTGTACTATCTTTTCCTGTGCCATAACATTGAGTGTTAAAATGCTGAATACTGAAATTAAAAGAATCTTGTTCATAGTCGTTTTTATTGTATGAAATTATTAAGCTGTACTGAACGCTCTCTTCTTAACGTCTTTGTCGTATGTCCTACGAATCAGAGTAATCATTTTCCGTTTGTCATATTTCCTGCTGTAATAGCTGACCATCGGCAGGCAATCCCATCCGATAACCGATACCTTCATCCCTCCGAGCTTACGATACTCCATCGTGCTATCAATGTCCGGTGTGTTTCCGTCCGACAATTTTCCCATTACAAGGGATGAAAGGGCATCGGCAAATACCTGGGAAATGCCGGTCGTAGCTCCGATAGCGAGGAGTGTAAAACTCGCTGCGGTTTTCAGAAAGTTTCTGCAATCCATCATCTTCTGTCTTTTCATTGTTCATTTTCTGATTGCAAATTTACCGTGATTGAATAAGCCGGTTTGTATACGATTTACGGATATTCATACCCAAATCCTCGATTCTGCAATAAAGTCGTATGTAATTCAAATCAAATGAATTACTTTTGCTCAAAAGAAATAAAGGAAAGGCTTATGGAAGAAGTTATAAAACTTGATGAGGTAGATAAGTACAACAAACTTTTCGGACTCGAAACGCGGCATCCCTTGGTGAGTGTCGTTGATTTGTCGAAGGCGACGCAGTGGCCGGAACATTTCAAGATTAATTATGGTGTGTATGCTCTTTATTTGAAGGACACCTACTGTGGAAACATCATGTACGGACGTCAGAGTTACGACTATCAGGAAGGTACGATAGTCAGTTTCGCTCCCGGTCAGGTAGCGGAGGTCGAGATGCAAAAAAATGCTCGTCCAAACGCCCACGGTATTCTGTTTCATCCTGACCTGATAAGGGGTACGGCACTTGGTCAGGAGATTAAGAACTATTCGTTTTTTTCTTATGAAACCCGTGAGGCTTTACATCTTTCGGAAGAGGAGCGTAGCACTGTCATGGATTGCTTTCACAAAATCGAGGTGGAGTTGGAACACAGCATAGACAGGCACAGCCGTCGGTTGATTTGTGCAAATATCGGCCTGTTGCTCGATTACTGCATGCGTTTCTACGAGCGTCAGTTCACGACACGTGAAGAGGTGAATAAAGATGTTATCGTTCGTTTCGAGCGTTTGCTGGATGAGTATTTCGACAGCGATGCCCCCTTACAGGAAGGTCTGCCGACCGTCAAATATTTTGCTGATAAAGTATTTCTGTCTCCGAATTATTTCGGGGATATGATAAAAAGACAGACAGGACAGACCGCTTCGGAATATATCCAGAACAAACTGATTGGGCGGGCTAAAGAGACCTTGCTTGGCACAAACAAGACAACGAGTGAGATTGCTTACGAACTGGGGTTTCAATATCCGCAACATTTAAGCCGGATGTTTAAACGGGTAACGGGATATACCCCTAATGAGTTTCGTTCTTTGAATTAGCTTTTCATATCACAAGGATAATGGAAGAGTTAGTTGAAAAACTTCAAGACCTTTTTTGAAAAGTCTTGGGTCAGTTATTATTCTTGGGGATTGAACATATCAAGCAAATACCTGTCACCGGATGTTGTCTCCTCCGTTTTTTTAACTCTTCATACGTTTTGAACTCCTTAAGTCGTTTCATTAGCCGACCTAAGCGTTTTCGTCCTTTCGATTATGCCTGTCTGTCAGTCGAGTTACTACAGTCTCCGGCAATGGACCGTACAGTCCGTTACGGTAGACCGTACAGTCCACCGTAACGGTCTGTACAGTCTGCCGTAGTAGACTGTAATAATTTTCCGTTTAAAAGGCCTTGGCTGACCCTATGAAACGGCTTACCCTTCCCTTGGTTGGGTGATGTGCTATTTAAATCCCCAAGAAGACAATGTGCCCCAAACTCTTCCAGGTTTTTGGTGCGTGGGGTTTCGTCAAATTTTAAATTTTCGTCGTTACTATTTTGCCGAGTTCATTTCTGGAAGAATTTTTGGCATGAAAACACGAATCAATGACAAATATCAACAGAATTTAGGCTTAAACATGGCTGATGGTAGGTGCTGGCATTTTAAGATGACATCCGGTATGCGTGTAATTGAAATTTATTATTACCTTTGTAGCAAAGCAGATTAGAGATGATGGTAAAAATTAGCTTCAAGGGCATGTTTTCATTCAGAGATGAAGCTGTATTAAGTTGCGAGGCCGACGGAAGTAAGAATATGGAATCATATTACGTGGCCAAACCGGTCGGGAAATATCAGGAACGTGACCCTTATAGTGAGATTCATAAAACAATTAAAAAAGTTAGCGGATAGTTTTTATGCCAACATATCATTCCATAAAAGAACTGACAAGAGGACTTCAGCAGGGAGCAAAACTGCTCAACGATATGTTCTTCAAGCGGAAGACCGTATCGGTACAATATAACGATGCCGTCGAAACCCTGGATGGAGACGAAAACAAGCTGAAGCACCTTATAAGTTACGGAGTCATTACGCAGGCCGGAGACACACTTGAATTGGGTGAAACTTACAGAATATTTTTTGAAGAGGTGCTGGCAGTAAACGAAGATATAAACATTGCCTCCGTTCAGACTTACATTTCAAAACTGAAGCTGAGTATGGATTCTTTTTTAGCTGCAGACACTCCGGCAAGAAGAGCACAATATCTGAGGGAAATACGTCATATATTCAAAAGTATTGAAAACGCTACCAGAAGAAATGTCGTTGACCTGAAAAGAAATGTTGAGCAAACTTACAAACAGGAACCGAATTTCAAAATAAAAGAGCTGAGACTACGAGACTTTGATGAAAAAAACAGGATAATAGCAGAACTTGTAAGACAGACTGAAAAAGTAATGGATGAACAAACAATATTCTTTGCCAACGCAGCAATGGATATTGGCCTGAAACAGACTATCAGCGAAGTAAAAGAAGGATTGCACGATTCAGCCCATGCACTGATAGCCATTTCAGCGCAGATTATCGACTATCTGAACAAGATAGAATATCAGAGCAGACTCGTTAAGAAAATCAGACAATTGAAATACATGAGAGATCAGCTGATGATAGAAGAAAGCACAGATGTCAAGAATATGCTTGCCCATACTAATGATTTGTGGATGGAAAAGCAGCCTAAATACATAACCAGAGTATCGCTTGACTTTCTGAGGAATGATGATTCTGCCCTTGATATACTAAGGAATATAAGAGGCCGGCTGTCAAAGAAGAGCACCATTAGAGCAAGACTTGCCGACAGAATTGATGATAAATATCTTTCAGAAAACCACGAGACAAGTCGGATGTTCAACCACGCTGAAATAATGAATGGTTTCTTTGCACAGAGTGCTGATCTCTTTAATTATGTGTGGAATTATGAATTCTCTATACAGGCAGATGAAGAAACGCGACTTGTGCTATTCCTTCAATTGGCATCACAGTATGATGCACAATTAAAGTACTCGTCTGAGATAAAAAAAATAAATAATATTGAATACCCCCTAATCTACTCAAGATGAAATATACCAGTGAAGTTTTTCAAAGATTGTCTAAAGGGCAATTTATTTCGGGCAATAGCATTGACCCTGAAATCAGGGCTATTTACAACGACCTTGAAGAATGTCAGCAAGAATATGAAGACTATTTCCGTCTGATTGATTTCAATCTTTCGGCAGGAGACGGATTCTATTATTTCAGCAGAAAAGAAGCGAAAGTAAATATTGAGAACAAACTGCAGTCTCTTTTTTCTTGGATTGACTACTTGGACTTTCTGAAAACATACGATACAACATTTGATGCAGGAACCCAATTTTCATTGGCACAAATGGAAATAAGGGTTTCGTCCGACCTTGAACTGAAAGAAAAACTTTCAAGGTTATTTCAGGATAAACAGTCCAATAGGGACAAACTGGAGGCACTGGTGAATAATATGGTAAATATGGGATTTGCCGAACAGACAAACGAATCGGAAGGAAGGTACCAGATTACTTCGGCATTCCATTATATAGAACAGATAATATCTTGTATAAACATTGACGAGGAGGTGAAAGATGAGATACCTGAATAAGATAATATTCATAAACAGTGCACACATTCCTTATGCAGAAGTCAAGCTTGACGGAAACGTTCATTTTATCGGTACTCAGGGTGTGGGAAAATCCACTCTGCTCCGTGCCGTTTTGTTCTTTTACAATGTGGACAAAAGTAAGTTGGGAATACGTACTCAGGACAAGCAGAAAAGCTATGACGAATTTTATTTCCCATATCCCAATTCTTACCTCATTTATGAAATTTGCAGGGAAAACGGGAAGTTCTTTGTGGTGACTTTTGCGTCCAACGGAAGGGTTGCTTTCCGCATTGTGGACTGTCCATACGAGAAGCGTTTTTTTGTTGAGGAAGACAATAATGTCAGGTATGAATGGGGCAGGATAAGTGAGCAAATTGGGACAAAGGTATTCAGAAGCAACATTATTAGAGGGTACGAGGAATTCAGGGACATCATATACGGTAATACACAGAATGCAGCCAAAGAGTTGCGTCGCTTTAATCTGATGGAAAGTTCCAGATATCAGAATGTTCCGCGTACCATTCAAAACATTTTCTTGAATCAGAGTCTGGAGTCACGCGTCATAAAAGATACAATCATCGACTCAATGGATTTTGCCGGTGATAGCATAGATTTGAATTTTTACAGGGAACACGTCAAGTACTTCCGTCAGCAATACGAAGACATCTGGAAGTGGTTTAAGAAGGAGAGAAACGGTAAGGTGAAGGTAAGGACAGATGCGGAAAGTGTAATAGAAAAGTACTCTTTGTATGAGGTGGTGCGGAAAAGAATTAAAGAACTTTGTGCCAAACTGAACTATGCTTTGGAGCGTGATACGGAAAGACTTCCTCATATAGAAGAGAACATTGCGATTAAATCTCAGGAACTTGCCCGCCAAAAAAGACTTTTGGGCGAAGAAAATGAGAAGTTCAACAAAGAGCGGGATGACCTTAAAGGTAAAGAAGCAATTGTAAATGAATTCCTAAGGCAGGGAAGGGCGAAGATGCAGCATTATACAGAGATTGGCATTAGTTCAATTATTGATAAAATCTCGAAAGAAAAAGAACTGCATATTCGTAAAAACTCTTTGGTTCGTCAGGAAAATATTCTTACTGATAAAAATCAAAGTGTAAAGATGCGCTATGATACATTGATACTAGGGCTTGACAACAGTCTTAAAGAGTTCTGTCTGCAGGCCGGGCAGTACATCAATGATATTGAAAGCCAAATGACCCGGAATATCGCAGGTCTTCAGACCGAACTCACAGGCAGGCTGACAGAGCTGAATTCAACTTATCAGCAAAAGACTGATGGCATTCAGGCAGACATAGAGGCTGTCCAACAGGAAAAAACAGAGCTAAGACTTCAAGAGCAGTATGTCCGGCAATTCAATCCGTTTGAAAAAGAAATGCAAGAACTGACAGCGCAGATTGAAGAGTTGGAGAAAAAGAGGTTTTTACTTACCGAACAACAGGTAAAGAAACAACAGGAAATAGTCCGGATTACAAGCAAAACAGAATCAGAACGTAAAGAACTTGAAAATAACTGTGAAAAAGAAATTCTGGAGATAAGGCATGCCAAAGAGGGGATAAAAAGAGAAATAGATAAACTGAAAGAACTTCTTGACAGACAAAAAGGCTCATTCATTGAATGGCTGGACAATAACGTGGTTGATTGGAAAGATACTTTAGGAAAGGTTGTAGATGACGAGATACTTTACAGTACGTCTCTTGACCCACAGAAGACTATAAACTCTGAGACTCTGTATGGGGTACGAATTGAGTTGCAAAATATATCCAAAACGGCGAAAACACCGGAAGAGATTCGTTCTCAAATCGATACTTTTGAGCAAAAACTCAAACAGCTTGACAACAAAATCGCAGGAAGACAGGAGAGGCTTGATAATGATATCAGAGAACTGGAACGCATCCCCGCTTCAAAACTAAAGGCCCTCCGCTTTGAAAACATCAGTCTTGAAGCAGAACTCAGACAGATGCCGGATCGAATTGAACGGCATAGGAAGGGAATCGCAGACTATCAGTCTAAACTGAAAGAATGGAGAATGCGGGAGATTGGTTCTGTCATAGAAAAACTTGGAAAAATAGAGGAACAGTTAGGCCGATTAAAAACATTAAAACAGGAGGCGGCTTCTAAAAAGCAGAAAGAGACGGAAGATTTGCGCAAATCATTTGAGCGAAAGAAGAAGGAAGTTGAGGCCGTTGCAAAGGAGAAGAAAGATGAAATATCAGTTTCTGTGCAACGTCAGGAAACTGACACTGCAACTCGCAAACATGAGCTTGAAGCACAGATGGATGCCGAACTGAAAGGTCTCGGCGTTGATGTTGACAAGTTGTCTGAAATTAGAAGAGAATTGCAGACTATCGATGATGACTTGTATTTTATAGAAAATCACAGACCTGATTTCTACTCTTGGCAAAACGACAAGAAAGAGTATTTTGATGTGGAGTCATCAAAGAAAGAGGAGAAGAGGCTGTTGCTTAATAAGTTGCAAGACCTGCAGAATAAATTTGAACTTAGGAGAGAAAAGAAGGAGAAAGAGATACGGCTTTTCTCTGAGGAACTCCAGTCGTATAGTTCTGAAGCTGAAAAGCTGAAAGAGGCAATTGAAAAGGTCAGGGTATTTCTAAGTACCGAAAGCCGTCCTGTCGATATTGACGATGCCGGAACAAAAGAGACGCAGGCACAGCTTTCTGATATTCTGGACAGTCTCCGGGACAGCATAGCTGCACAGCAGCAAAGGATGGAGGATTTTAAAAAGGCTGTGACTATATTCAAAAGCAATTTCTCTCCTCAAAATACTTTCCACTTTCGGACTGAGTTCAATGCAGAGTCGGATTATACCGAATTTGCATCAGAACTGAACGAATTCATTTCGAATGGAAAGATTGAAGAATATCGCACACGTACCAGTAGCCAGTATGCAAGCATTATCAAGCGTATTGCCAGAGAGGTCGGTGATTTGAATCAGCACAATGCTGAAATCAAATCGACAATCAATGAAATAAACCGCGATTTCCGGGAAAATAATTTTGCCGGTGTAATCAAGGAAATCGAACTTCGTGCCGTAGAGAGCAGTGACAGGCTGATGCAACAGCTTCTTAATATCAAGAAATTCGACGAAGAACATGGATTTGATATCGGAAACCTGAATCTCTTTTCGACGGAAGAGTCATTGAACAGAACAAACGAAGAGGCGGTAAAATTATTGATGAGCCTCATTGACATGATGGACATTGAGAAGAAGCGTGAGAAAATTACGCTCTCGGATACATTCAAACTTGAGTTTAAAGTCAAGGAAAATGACAACGATACTAACTGGGTGGAGAAGCTTTCTAATGTAGGCTCCGACGGTACAGACATTTTGGTAAAATCGATGGTAAACATCATGCTAATCAATGTCTTCAAGCGGAAAATCTCCAAACGGTTTGGTGATTTCAAGTTACATTGCATGATGGACGAAATAGGAAAGCTTCATCCCGATAATGTGGAAGGTATATTGAAGTTTGCCAATGTGCGTAATATATTCCTTATAAACAGCTCTCCGACAACATACAACGCCCAAGTGTATAAGTACACTTATTCATTGAGCAAGGATGAAAAGAGCAATACGGTAGTGAAAACATTGTTAACTATAAGATGAAAACGACTTCTGCACTTATTGAGAGGCTGATAAGGCTTGCAAATGGAGATTCTATGCCAGCCAGTGTCCTGAAAGGGGAATGGTTTGAGTGCATGATTTCTGACGGAATACTGGTTGCTATTACTAAGGGCAGCAGGAAGAGTTATCGTGCCCGTGACGAGCAATCGCTAAGAAATTATCTGGCAACGCATTATGACATCAGGGATCTGGAGGCATACCTTTCCCTACTGAAAAAAGAGAATGCGAGCAGGGCAGAGCAAGTGAAGATTACAGGGAATTCAAAGGTAAGACAGCAACGTACTTTCCGCGGATTTCTTGTCAACTGCTATGACTCCATATCTGTCACTCTTGCCGGAGAGCACATTGAATTGTTACCGGAAGACGGAACATTCACCTTCATATATGATTTCAATGATTTTTTAATACCCGAAGATGTTGTTATTATAGGTGTGGAAAATCCGGAGAATTTCAGATATATCAGAAAACAAAAATGGCTGTTTGGAACCTGTCTGTCCGCGGGGACGAAAATACTCTTTGTTTCCAGATATCCGCAGGAGCAGAGCCGTGACCTTTTGGAATGGTTACTTTCCATTCCTAACCCCTATATCCATTTTGGTGATTTGGATCTTGCCGGCGTGCATATTTTTTTGAGTGAATATTACCGATATCTTGGGGAAAGAGCATCGTTCCTTATACCGAAAGACTATGAAGCTAGAATCTCATTAGGAAGCCGGGAAAGATATGATAATCAGTATGGTAAGTTTGGACAAATGGAAGTTCCCGATGTAAGGCTACTTTCGCTTGTAGAGTGTATTCACAGGCTTCACAGAGGTTATGACCAGGAAGGTTTTGTTATGGAGAAAGATACAAAGATTTCTGAATATGTTGCTAAAGATTTCGTTTGAAACTCCGGATAAGGATAAATGTTTCAATGAGAATATCTTGTGATCAAAATAAAGTTTGCAATAAGAATTTGAACTTGTTTTTATCTTGGCATTTTCTGGTTTTCAAGGAAATCATGCGGGTGTGTTGAAACGCTCATAAACTAAAAATCACTCTCGCTACAGGTAGTTGTAGCCAGGGTGGGGTGGTAAAAGGGGAGTTTTGACATCTCCATGTTTTATCAGATTATTTGCTGACTGAAATGGAAAAGTCTGATGGATTTCTTCTGGAGCATCATGCCTTATAAACGATGACTATCGCTTATAAGGCTAAAAAGAAAGGCGTTCAAAATGAACGCCTTAATAATCGTTGATGATATATGCTAATCGTTGGTAATCACCACTTACTTGCCGATGCAAGATTTGAAAATTCTATGATTATATTACTGTATAACAAACTGTTACTTTGTAAAACATACTCTTTTGAGCAACAAACCAGCAACAAAATTTTTCTATTTTTCTGTTCCGTTATCTTGTTCTGAATCAGGAATAATAGATGCTAAATCATCTTCAATATCCAATCCGTATGCTGCAGCAATTTGGGCAATCATATTGCCAAATGTTCCCCTCATTTCACCTAATGCAGATGCAAACGTCCAACTTGCCCAGTGATCCCAATGTCGAGCATTATATAGAAAATTTTTATCTCGTTTAGATTCCATCCTGTCGGTAAACTTCCGGGCTGCTATTCGCATTGCTTTAATATACTCAAATAACTTCGAGTCTACATTCATATTTTGCATTTCGGATGTAAGATATTCTCGTATTTGAATAGTAGATTTAACACAATATGTTGGAGATTCCATCTCACTTGGATTGAAAAGAACTCGTTTGTTTTCCAAATAACGGATAATTCTTGTTGCTATTGTAATCTCAGATTCTGTCGGGTTCCAAGATATACCAAATACAGGACAGCTTAGTCCTGTCAGCCTATTTAAAATTGCTTTAAATTTCATTGCTATTTTATTTAGTTTTTGTTGCTCTTGTTGCTCAAATTTTACCGAGCAACAAAATAGCAACAAAAATGAGATTATATGTTATTATTATTTGATGCTAATTAATTGATTTATAGTTGTTTATTTTGTTGGTTGATTTTGGTGTAAAATGTATAAACGATTAATTATCAATACATTATGTATACTACTTCCCGATGCAGCATATTCACATCACTGATTATCAGTGACCATTCATCTTAATCGGTACAACCTCACTTCTGACAAGTTCACAGAAAATGGGGACAAATGCAAACCATTGTCTTTCACCGATTTGCACATACGCCTTGTACCGCCTCTCTCCAGCCCATTTATGGAATGTCCACCATCAGTTTCAAAGCCCTGACCGATAGGACATTCCCGCATGGATGTTACAGAACGCTTGTGAAGACAAAGGTAGTGTTTTTCTTTGGATTTCGGTGATTTGCGGGGAATTTTTTTTGTTGATTCGCTCCGAAAAATGTGCACTTCTTGGTGACATTCGTTCCGAAAAGTGTAACAAACCTTGCATATTCGCTTGAAAAAATGTATTTTTGCGTTGAGTTAATCGTGGAAAACTATGCTTAAAAGAAAGATAGAAACATATTTGGCCGAATGGAAGGAGGCAAAGGACAGGAAGCCTCTTGTGATAAAGGGCATCCGCCAATGCGGAAAGACATACATTGTGCAGAAGTTCGCAAAGGAGAATTATGAGAGTGTGGTCTATATGAACTTCATTCTTGAACCGGACAAGAAGTCGGCCTTTACGGGCAACATAGATGTAGATACTATCATACTCAACCTCTCGGCTTTGATTCCCGGCAGTCGTTTCATCAAAGGAAAGACTTGCATTATCCTTGATGAGATACAGGAATGTAAGGAAGCGAGGACTGCCTTGAAGTCGTTTCATATAGATGGCCGCTTCGATGTTATTGCCACAGGCTCGCTTTTAGGCGTGAAGGGTTACGGCAAAAGCAAGAAGAAAAACGAGGAAGAAGGACAAGATTCTGTCCCCGTGGGATATGAAACGGTCATAGACATGTATCCTTTGGACTTCGAGGAATTTCTTTGGGCAAACGGTATCAATGATGCAGTGATTGACTCCGTCAGAGCTTGCTTCGAGAACGAAACCACTGTCCCCGATGGTATTCACAAGGCGATGATGGAGCTACTGTATAGATACGTCATTGTTGGCGGTCTGCCCGAAGTGGTGAACTGCTTCCTTGAAACGAAGAACATCGAACTTATATATAAGGTACAGCGTAACCTCATTGCCGAATACGAAGAGGATATGGTGAAGTATGCCGATGATTCCGACAAGCCCCATATCCGTGAATGCTTTGAGTCCATCCCAACGCAATTAGCCAAAGAGAACAAGAAATTCCAGTATTCCGTAGTCAAGAAAGGCGGACGGGCCTCGCAATACATGGGTAGCATCCAATGGTTGGAGGATGCCGGGATAGTTCAACGGTGCTACAACACATCCATAACGGAACTGCCTTTGGACGGCAATGCCATCAAAGATTGTTTCAAGGTATATACCATCGACATAGGTATTCTGATGGCCATGCTCAATTATGGTACACAAATAGACATTCTTAAAGGCAACCTTTTAGGCTACAAAGGGGCAATCTTTGAGAATCTCATGGCTGATTTCCTTTGTAAGTCCGGGCAGAGGTTGTACTACTTCCACAAAGAGAGTGGTCTCGAACTGGATTTTTTGGTAAGGTTCAAAGGCGAATGTGTTGTCCTTGAAGTGAAAGCAAAGGCTGGCAAAGCAAAAAGCATGACCACCGTTCTTAAAAACAAGGATGTGTATCACGTGAACAATGCCATCAAGTTGGGTCAATACAATGTTGGACGTGAGGGAAACATACTCACCATCCCGCTTTACATGGGATTCCTTATACAAGAAAAACTTACGGATGCGATTATTCCGGATGTGGATTTGAGTTTACTGACAACAATTTAATTACATAGATTATGGCAAAGCAGATATTGGCAGGGGGCAAAGAGCAGAGTTTGAACGAGGTAGCCCACTACCTTATGATATACATTCCGTTTGATGAGGACATGTGCAGCTATACTGATGCGTGGCTTGGCGAGTTGTATAAAAACAGCTACCCCTTAGTTTCTAAAGGAATGTGGACGGGGGTAATAAATCTGAAGACTCACAAACTTTTGAATTGGAAGCCGGAATACGGAAGCCTATACTTCCAAGCAAAGGTGTGTGATAGCGGAACATACTTCTTGCTTGACAAAGGCAAACAGGTGATATGCAAAATCGCAGGTTATGTGCCTAACGGACTGATACCGGAAGCCGATGATTGCGGGGATTATATCCGACTTAGAATCAATCATGACGGAATGATTGAGAACTGGCCGGAGAAAGCTGACTTTTCCGAATTCACTGATGGCGCTGAGATTGTCAAGAGCATAGATACAGACATTGAAGAAGAACCGATACTTGATATCAAAGTAGAGTTCACCTACAGCCAGTTAATGTCCAAGCTGCTCCGTCTTCCTAAATTCTTGCAAATGGAAATCGGGAAAGCTCTGGTTGCTAATGCATCCGAAGGATTTGAGGACGAAGATGATGAAGAATAGCGTCTCTCAATGACGAACTACTAAATAGCTTAAAATCAAAAGTGGCATATTGATGGATTTCAAACATTAAAAGTATAGTGCAATGGATATATTAAATTTCGCCAAAGTAACATCATTGTTCATCCTAACTTTAATAGAAAGAGACGATGGACAAAAGAAACAAATTTTGGAGACGCCAACAAATGGTGCGTGTGTTTAAAGCTCGTATGATTCTTTATGCCGCTTATGGGCATTGTATCATCCGTAAGGATGGAAGTCATTATGAATATCTCCATTGGTTTGAATTAGCAAAAGAAAAGTGGGCGCAAGTTTATAAGACTACGGGTACTCCGTGTAGTTGTTGGATGTGTAGAGGTATGGAATATAACCGTAAGGAGTATAAGAAAGAGACTCTGCGAATTATAAGGGAATCAATGGAGTAGTTTAATGAGGACTGAATCTATACATGAATGATATAGGTTCAGTCCCTGATTTCATAACTTATTGACGAAGCTGCTCGATTACGAAATAGCTTCTGCTTCAAACACGAAGATTTGCAATAAACCTCAATACTAACCTTATCTACTCAGATAATTCTTAACATCGTCAAAAAACTCAGAGTCAAGTTTGTGGTTATTATTATAGAAAAATCTGACTGAAATATCTGATTTTATCAGTTTTGAATTGACAGAATTCAGATAATGTTTGAGTTTGCCAAGTTCAGAGAATAACCACCAATGCCTGTCGCTCATCCATAGACAAATGAATGGGCAACTATGAGAATCTCCATTTCGTTTGCACATATTTGAACAGCAGGGTTCATCATCTTTCCCTACCTTAAATTCTAGGCATTTATATTCTGTATCGTTCTTTGGAATCTTATTTTTTCTACGTTTGGTAAGTTCTGCTTGAAATCCTCTGCAACACTCTTTATGCACTTCTATATTTGCAAGAATCTCTGCATTTAAGAAAATATCAAGATGTATCAGTTCTTGGATAGGTTGATCTGTAAGTTCCTTTTCATTAATAATTTCGTAATCAACATCCAATTCATATCGCTCAGTTATCAGATGGGAAATCCAATGGTATCGTGAAACCGGACTCATCTGCGAACGATTTTGCTTCAGTAAGAAATAATCTATTCTATCATTTGCCAAGTCAAGCAAGTCTGCCAAACGTATGAGAATCATCATGTACTTCAAGCTGACTAACTCTTCCTTCGCTGAAGATTTCATTTCATATACATCTGTTGTATTCCATCCATGACTATCTGATATTGTAGCTATTGTTTCAGCTTCAAGCTCTGATAGGAAAGACAACATATCTTCTTGCCAATGACGGATAAACATAGCACTTTCATATGCGTGAGGTTCACGCACACGGTTCTCAAAGAAGTCAAAAATATCTTGAAATACCTCAATCAAAGACAATCCCATTTCTTTCCTAATCCGATGAATCTCGTCCATCGCGAATTTATTTGATTTATAGGCATTGTCAATTTTTTTGTTAAATGTCAACATACGATTAAGCCACTTACTGATTAATTGTTCAGACTTGACATTAGAATCGTTAAACGAGGATACACTCGGATGTATAACCATGCTTATATCATGTAGATAACATGCATTAAATAGCAAGAAGAAATCATTAGCCTTCAAATTCAAAAAATCCACATTATTTACGAGCCTAACTACATTTTTTATTAGATTGATAGCGTGTTCGTGATTGTGTAATGTATAAGCATTCAAGAATTTGGAACCATTATGCCAAAGGCTTTTAACAAGTCTATGTGTTTGGATTAATCGGTCAATCTTTTTAGGATCTTGAATCTTTTGACGGTATATACCGAGCCCTTCAAGAATTCCGAGATCTATATCCATCCTCTCGTTCAAATCCTTTGGATCAAGAGATCTCACAAACTCGAAGAAATCGCAAATTTTCAAACGATAATTCCTGAGCATTGATATAATTCTTAACTCATAGTATTTTATTGGCTTAATGTCAGACCTCAAAATTGATAGATTATCTCCAGATTGAATGTTACAAGCGAATGAGAAACAGCAATTCAAAATTTTACGTCTGAAGTTCTCTGAATTTCTGAAAACAAACTCGCACCATGAAGGAAATCCTGTTTTTGAATTAAAACATGGATTTCCGGAATCAGACACTCCTGTGATTGAATTTAAGAATGGGAACAATTTCCACACATCATTGGCACTATAAGATGTATCCTTTATAGCCTCAACAAATCTTTCAGAGTTACGGAAAGGACGTATACTTCGTACAACACGAGAAAGGGATTCATATTCGTCCACAGTAGCAACATCTGCACTGCATAACATCGAACTGATTCTATGGTAATACAAGTATTTTTCAGACCTAAGAGTACTGCAATTATATTTTGACAGAGCGATATCATATTGTTGAATTTTGGCACAGAAATCTTTTTTCTCGCTGAATGGCATATCTCTTAGAATCAACTCAAATTCAGATTTGAATATTTCTTCCTCAAAGACCTCAAATAAGGCATCAATTAGTTCTTTTGAAGTCTTATCTTGAGATGTAACATCGTCAATTTTGAATGTTTCATAGAACTTCGCTTTTAGCTCCTTATCATATTTCCCATTCAAAAGAATTTGCAGTTTCCTTTGTCTAAATAGAAAATATCGTTTGTATCGTCTGAGCCACTTAAGTCGTTCTTCACCATAAGAATTATCTTTAAGTTTGGTTCTTTTCGAACGGAGTTTATTTATCTCAAGATTAACGACATCCTGTAAAACCGTTAGCTTTTTCAAGGCAACGTTATCATCAACTTCATCAATATTCCCCTTTATCCATCCGCCCATTGACACAGGTCGTTGAACTAGAAACAGACCATCCATACCTTTAAAAGAGTCATTTATATCACAAATTGTACTCTTTCCATTAGGATGAAACTGTATGTTATAATTTATATCCATTGCTTGCGACAGTAAATCATGCCCCATAACTGGATATTCCTCCCAATCTTTTTGGGATTCAGTAACCGAATTATTGAGTCTTTGGATTAATTCTCCAAATAAATCCGAATTAATGTTCTTGGCAAATACGACTGAATCATCCACATAGAAATACGAGTCTGAATCCATTAATTTATCAACATGACTCATACAATCAGCGACTTCTATCATGCATAAATTACCAAAAAAGTATGATTGTGGTAGTCCTTGCGCTATTCCTCGGACAGGATAGAAACCGTTAACCGGTTTTACATTGTTCTGTTGCTCCTTATAATATACATCTTTCCATCCCTGGATGTTCTCCTCGGGAATTTTAAAATATAGAAGTTTAGATATAATAGTCTTCAGACACTTTTTATCAGCATTGTCTTTATATTTACTCGAAACAGCATTCCAAATAAAATTCAGAATCTTTAAAGGATTGATAGATGGGAAAAAGTCTTTAAGGTCAAAACTAATTTCTTTATCATATTCGCGTGTCTTGGAATATTCCCGACAGCGAGTCGTTACTATTTGAGAATATTGGCGGTATTTCTCTGTCCAATTCATAAAGATACTACCTATATTACAACTTGGAATATTACCATAGAAATTATGAGGTAGCATACGTGATAATTCCGATAGATTCCGTTTCCCATTGGAATCGTCAAACATTAAAGGCATAAGCATTGATGCCATACAAATCTGATTGACGAGGCTAGCCGTGTGCAATGGGCGATACTCCACAATTGTATTTCCTTCGGAACTCAGTTTCTTGATTTTAAAGAAAACGTTGACTTCTAACAATTCGTTTTCATCATCAAGTAATTGGTTTAGAGTTTTCTTACATTTTTCAATAGTATCTGAAACAATGCCATTAAAGTCATATTTATCTCTTAGCCGAAGAAATGTATCCAGATCTTCGGGGTTGAGCAAATCACGCTCTGAGATATATGACTCCATAGCAAAAATTGCCTTATAAATATTCTCCTCTGATAGTATTTGCTCTCTTAATTCGGTTCTCATAATTCTATGTGTACTAATTTCTATTTTGACGATAATGTCTGTATTAATCGATTAAGCTCTGAGAATGCCTTATATAAGTTGCTCTGTAGTCCGCTCCCATCGCTTTTGCCACACTCAAATGTACCCTTATCAACTCTTATACAAAAGTCGTATTTTGGGGTCATTTCCCTAAATAACCTATCAAAGTTATCCATGTTAATCTTCACATCGTAAATAACATCCTTTGATAACGTTATATTAAGAATTTCTCCAAATTCAACAGCGATCTGCTGGTCCAGTTTGATAACAGGAAGAACCTTGATATCAGATATAACTGCGTTCAGGAATTTACACCATTGTCCAAGCATATTATCAAATGATTGTATATTGTCTTTAAAATATCCAAACCCATATTTGAAATGATGATTCGAGGCAATGTATAGAAGAAGGCCGTTCATATAATCATACTTGGCGTTTTTCCTTCGCTCTATCTGATTTTCTAAATCATAATCCATCAATAAATTCAAGAATAATAGCTTCTCTACTCTATGTCTTACCTCTCTCTCTTTAGGCGATGACTGTACTCCTTCATCAATCATACCGATCTCATCTACATTCATTGATTGGGCATTACTATTGATGAACAATTTGTATAATACCTCTCTATTCAAGTCCTTAAATAAAACTTGTTCGAGATTACTGGGGTATATGTTTTCCATATTGTTTAATCCTTTGTAATCTTTAGATAATAATCACAAAAATCTTTAACACCGCTTGGAAGTTTAATACTTTTTACTTCGCACCCGAATCTGAGCATAAGTCGATATAACTTTATGAAAGCATCATTTCCTGCCTTATCCTGGTCAGCTATCATATAAAGATTGTAGTTTTTTAGTTTGGTAAGATCTTCAGTTGGTAACGAAGTCGCACTAGGCAGTGCTACACTATCATAACCTACTGATAACATGGCTAAACAGTCTGTTATGCCCTCAGTAATAAAAAGTCTTGCACCATGTTGCATTGATTCCAAAATTGGGAGGTTATATAATCTAATCGATGAGCCACATATTCTTTTAAATCTTGGTATGTGAAAATCTGGATTATCTTTTCCCAAATATCGAGTCTGCAAACCTATTAGATTATTACTCTCATCATAGTAAGGAATGATTAATGAGGGTGCATCAATAGTTAGATATTTTCCATTCGATGTTAACACCTTCGCTGTTTTTAATCGATTTATTCCGAATTGAACTTGTATTATATCTTTTAAACTATTCACGTTATCAATAGAATGAATCTTGGAGGACTCAATTACATCACTTTTAATTTTCCTCTGACTTCGTAAAAAATTAATTCCTGTCTTTGTCAGGGTTGTGTGTTCCATTATAAATTCAGCAACCTCTCGATCGAAAAGAGGTGAAACGTCATTAGTTGATTCCCTTCGGGGTAGATTTATAACAGAATCTTTCCATCTTGCAGACCGTCTTTCAACAGAAGGGATGTGAACACCATATTCATTAGCCAGAATTATACAAGCCTCAACGAAAGATACAGAGAATTTTTCTTGAATAAAAGTTATTGCGTCTCCACCTATATCGCATGAAAAGCATTTCCAATGATTATTTCTAAAGCCAAGACTTGCAGTACGGTCATTATGCTTAAAACAATGAGCCATATGTTTTTTGACATCAAGTCCAAAGCGTTTGGCGGCATCTTCACAGTTAATTTCGTGAAGTTGTCTAATTATTTCATCAGGTATTCTCATTTTGATATTTATTCAAATTTTTAGGCACTTATTCGGGAATAGATGAGCTAACCAATATTTATACTTTTCTCGGTATATGTTTGTGCATTTCTACACAAGAGCAATGGAGGAGACTCTTCGACTGCGCCCAGGATGACAGATACTCTGTCAACTCAATGAATGCACAAATTCATTTCGATTGAAGCATAAACTAACCATTATGAGGGTTATTATTTATTCGGTGTAACCTTTTACTACATCAGTGTGATGATTCTAATCGTTCAGCCATTCGAAAATATCGAATAACTTAAATGCGACAATATTATATGTAAGCATTTAAGTCATTTCTTAGCCGTTTTTGTGCGTAATAATCTTCTATCATTTTATTGAATTCATCCATTGATATTTCTCTCTCTATATGTTTACGTGCCATTTCAATAAGGAAGCCGAAATCGTGAGATTATCAACAGCCTGTAAACCAATAGATGTTCGCCAAAGTTTGGCACGTTCACGTTTATCTGCGTTTTCATCATTTAGGTATTTGTCAAATATATGCATGATCTTATTTGTTTTTTTGAGTTTTATGCCCAAAATTGAGCTACGTATGATGCAAAAGTACAAAAACGATTCCGATTATCGAATATAATTCACTATATTTGCATCATAAAATCGTATCAAAGAATGAAACTTAATAGAATAAAGGCTGTCCTTTCAGAAAAAGGAATTTCCCAGACATGGTTGGCAAAGAAGCTCGACAAAAGTTTCAGCATGGTTAATGCCTATGCGTGTAATCGGATTCAGCCTAATTTGGATACTTTACAGCAGATTGCAGAGATACTACAAGTTGATTTAAAGGATTTGATAACGGATAAAAAGGAACGATTACAATAAAATCATGCCTGATGTTTTTTTGATTCATTCGCAACTTTTATAGAAGTGAATAACATTGACCATCAAAATACAGGGCAATAAGATAAACAAGTAGTAACTACTTATTATAAAGTGAGGATATGTCAATACAAAGCGAATCGGCATTGGAAGCCGGACTAATAGCAACTCTTCAACAAATGGACTATGAATACGTTCAAATTGCAGAAGAAGATAATTTGTATGCCAATTTCAAACGACAGTTGGAAATCCACAACCGTAAACGGCTGGAGGAGCATGGGCGCAGTGAGTTTACAACAGAAGAGTTTGAAAAGATTCTCATATACCTTGAAGGTGGCACTCGCTTTGAAAAGGCAAAGAAACTCCGTGACCTCTATCCTCTTGATACAGCAGACGGACAACGTATTTGGGTTGAATTTCTCAATAGGCAGCAGTGGTGTCAAAATGAGTTTCAGGTTTCTAACCAAATTACAGTTGAAGGTCGCAAGAAGTGCCGCTATGACGTGACTATTCTCATCAACGGTTTGCCATTGGTGCAGATAGAGCTGAAACGCCGTGGAGTTGAACTAAAACAAGCATACAATCAGATACAGCGTTATCACAAGACTTCATTTCACGGACTATTTGACTACATCCAGTTGTTTGTCATTTCCAACGGTGTAAACACTCGCTATTTTGCAAACAATCCAAATAGTGGCTATAAGTTTACATTCAACTGGACGGATGCTGCCAACCATCCGTTCAACGAATTGGACAAGTTTGCCGTGTTCTTTTTGGAGAAATGTACGCTTGGCAAAATCATTGGGAAATACATCGTATTGCATGAAGGCGATAAATGCTTGATGGTACTTCGTCCTTATCAGTTCTATGCCGTGGAAAAGATATTGGATCGCGTGCAGAACTCCAATGACAATGGTTATATCTGGCATACAACTGGTGCGGGAAAAACATTGACCTCTTTCAAGGCAGCGCAACTTGTATCAGAATTGGATGATGTGGATAAGGTGATGTTTGTTGTTGACCGTCACGACCTAGACACACAAACGCAATCGGAATATGAAGCATTTGAACCGGGAGCTGTGGATGGTACTGATAATACAGACGAACTTGTAAAAAGACTTCAAAGTAATTCCAAGATTATCATCACCACCATTCAAAAACTGAATGCCGCAGTTAGCAAGACATGGTATAGCAACAAAATAGACGCTATCCGCCACTCTCGTATCGTGATGATATTTGACGAGTGCCATCGCAGTCATTTCGGGGACAGCCATAAGAAGATTATGAAGTTCTTTGATAATGCCCAGATATTCGGTTTTACGGGTACTCCTATTTTTACTGAAAATGCCGTAGATGGACATACAACGAAAGAGATATTTGGCAACTGCCTTCACAAATATCTCATTAAGGATGCCATTGCCGATGAAAATGTACTTGGCTTCCTTGTAGAGTATTATCATGGAAATGAGGTCGTTGATAACGACAATCAAAGTCGTATGGAAGAAATTGCCAAGTTTATCCTTAACAATTTCAACAAATCCACATTCGATGGTGAGTTTGATGCCTTGTTTGCCGTACAATCGGTGCCTATGCTTATCCGATATTACAAGATTTTCAAAGCACTAAATCCTAAAATTCGTATCGGGGCGGTATTTACATACGCTGCCAATAGCAGTCAGGATGATGAGCAGACAGGTATGGGTACGGGACATTATGTTAGTGAAAGTGTAGGTGAGGCAGATGAATTGCAAGCCATCATGGATGATTATAACGAGATGTATGGCACTGCTTTTACCACAGAGAACTTCCGTGCTTACTATGACGACATCAACCTACGAATGAAAAAGAAGAAAGCGGACATGAAGCCGCTTGACCTTTGTCTTGTCGTAGGAATGTTCCTTACTGGTTTTGATAGCAAGAAGCTAAATACGCTCTATGTGGATAAGAATATGGAATATCACGGTTTGCTGCAAGCATTCAGTCGTACCAATCGTGTACTGAACGAGAAGAAACGATTCGGCAAGATTGTGTGCTTTCGTGACTTGAAAAATAATGTTGATACATCCATCAAGCTATTCAGCAATTCCAATAATCCTGAAGATATAGTACGTCCTCCGTTTGAGGAAGTGAAAAAAGAATATAAAGACTTAGCCACTGAGTTCTTGCAGAAATATTCTACACCCAGCAGCATAGACCTTCTGCAAAGCGAGAATGACAAGAAAAATTTTGTGCTTGCGTTTCGTGACATCATTCGCAAACATGCTGAGATTCAGATATACGAGGATTACAGCGAGGATGCAGATGACCTCGGAATGACCGAGCAACAGTTTAACGACTATAAGAGTAAATACCTTGATATAACTGTCGGATTTATCAATCCCCCAGCAACACCCTCTGTCGTAGCGGAAGACCCCGTTCCATACGGAAATGAACAGGGATTGGAAGATATAGATTTCTGCCTTGAGCTTCTACACAGCGACATTATCAATGTGGCGTATATTCTTGAACTCATTGCGGAACTTGACCCCTATAGCGAAGACTATTCAGAAAAGCGTCAGCATATTCTTGATACGATGATTAAGGATGCCGGAATGCGAGGTAAGGCAAAACTCATTGATGGATTTATCCAGAAGAATGTGGATGAGGACAAAGAGAACTTCATGAACGGGCGCAACAAGGCTGATGGTACCAATGAATTGGAAGAACGTCTGAACCAATATATCGTGTCTGAGCGCAACAAGGCTGTATGCGATTTGGCCGATGAAGAACAAATTTCAGCAGATGTACTAAATCTCTATATGAAGGAGTATGACTATCTGCAAAAGGAGCAGCCGGAAATCATACAAAAGGCGTTGAAAGAGAAGCATCTTGGTCTTATCAAAACTCGAAAGGCTTTGACGAGAATAATGGAAAGATTGCGTAATATAATAAGAACCTTTAATTGGGAATAATATACGTATGGCAAAAATAAATGAACCCGGATATGTTTATATTTTGACAAATCCAAGCTTTCGAGAGGATTGGGTTAAAATCGGTAAGAGTTCTCGTCCTGTAGATATTCGTTCAAAGGAATTGGATAATACAGCGGTGCCTTTGCCGTTTGAGATTTATGCAACTATCCAAACCGTGAAATATAATGATGTTGAAAAACATGTTCATAAGACCATAGACCGATTGACGGATTTGCGTATTCGGCAGAATCGTGAGTTTTTCAATGTTCCTCCACAAATAGCATTGGATATATTCAATGATATAGCCAAAATGATTGACGATGCGGTTGTCACTATCTATAAAGACAATAAACCCGTACCTCACCCGGAAAAAGAAAAATCGCCAGAAGCCACAAAACGAGTAGTGAAACGTGGGCGATTTAAATTCAGTATGGTTGGCATCAAGATAGGTGAGACTATTACTTTTATACCTACACGAACTGAGGTGAAAGTGGCAAGTGATGATTCGATTGAATATGAAGGCCGTATTTATAAATTATCACCTTTTGTCGGAACTTTTATGCCCGAAGAAAAACAAAACACTTCTGGAGCATATCAAGGCGCAAAATACTTTTCATATAAGGGGCAAATACTGGATGATATGCGTCGTATGATAGAAAAACAGGAAATTGATAAGAATAAGGAATAAGAGATTATGAGCGAAGAATTACAACAGAAACTCCGCGACCAACTTTGGGAGGTCGCAAACCGTTTGCGTGGTAATATGTCGGCAAGCGACTTTATGTACTTCACATTGGGGTTCATCTTCTATAAATACTTGTCGGAGAAAATAGAAAAGTACGCCAATAGTGCCTTGGTGGATGATGAAATAACCTTCAAGGAATTATGGGAAATGGAAGATGCCGATGCTGTGGAGCTACAAGAGGAAGCCAAGAACCAGTGTTTGGAGAATATCGGCTATTTCATCGAACCTAAGTTCTTGTTCTCGTCCGTAATTGAGGCTATCAAGCGGAAAGAGAACATTCTTCCTATGCTGGAGCGTTCATTGAAACGTATTGAGGATAGCACTCTTGGGCAGGACAGCGAAGAAGATTTCGGTGGATTGTTCTCTGACATAGACTTGGCTTCTCCGAAATTGGGCAAGACGTCAGACGACAAAAACACTCTCGTCAGCAATGTACTTTTGGCACTGGACGATATTGATTTTGGAGTAGAGGCTTCGCAGGAAATTGACATCTTGGGTGATGCTTACGAATATATGATTTCGCAGTTTGCGGCAGGTGCAGGAAAAAAAGCCGGAGAGTTCTATACTCCGCAGGAAGTCAGCCGTATTTTGGCAGAAATCGTATCTATAGGTCACCAGCGTTTGCGCAATGTTTATGACCCAACATGCGGTAGTGGTTCGTTATTGCTCCGTGCTGCAAGTATAGGAAAAGCAGTTGACATTTACGGTCAGGAGAAGAATCCGACAACATACAACCTTGCCCGAATGAACATGCTGCTTCACGGCATCAAGTTCAGCAACTTCAAAATTGAGAATGGTGATACACTTGAATGGGATGCCTTTGGGGATACCCAGTTTGATGCGGTGGTAGCAAATCCTCCGTTCTCTGCCGAATGGAGTGCTGCCGACAAATTCAACACTGACGACCGTTTCAGTAAGGCCGGGCGACTTGCTCCACGTAAGACTGCCGACTATGCCTTTATCCTACACATGATTTATCATTTGAATGAGGGTGGAACAATGGCATGTGTGGCCCCACATGGTGTATTGTTCCGAGGTAATGCCGAGGGCGTTATTCGTCGTTTCCTTATAGAGAAGAAAAACTATGTGGATGCCATTATCGGTTTGCCTGCCAATATCTTCTATGGCACAAGCATACCTACTTGTATTCTTGTATTCAAGAAGTGTCGTAAGGAAGATGATAATATCTTGTTTATTGACGCCAGCAAAGAGTTTGAAAAGGTCAAGACTCAAAACAAGCTCCGTGAGCAGCATATCCGAAAGATTGTCGAAACCTATCGTGACCGTAAGGAAATCGAGAAGTACAGTCATTTGGCTACCTTGAAAGAGGTGGAGGAGAACGATTACAATTTGAATATTCCTCGTTACGTTGATACCTTTGAAGAAGAGGAACCTATTGACATAAAGGCGGTAATGGCTGAAATCAAGGAATTGGAAGCCAAACGTGCCGAACTTGATAAGGAGATTGAGGTATATTTGAAAGAGTTAGGGATTGTAGAATAGTCTAACGGAAATTCGCAAGATGGAAGAAAATGACAATATACCTCAAATGACACCTTCGTTTGAGAATCTACGCCGCAAGGACGAGAACGGGAATGACTACTGGAGTTCCCGCGACCTCTGTGGTGCAATGGGCTATTCCGCTTATTGGAAATTCCAACGGGTTATTGATAAAGCCATCAAGGTTGCCGTAGAGAAAGGGATGAACGTGGACGAACATTTCAACCAAGCGGTTGACATGGTAAAGATAGGAAACGGCTCATTCCGCAAAGTGACCATCTTTCGTTTGTCTCGTATGGCAGGTATGATTATAGCGGAAAATGCCGATAATAGGAAAGTGCTTGTCCAACAAGCACGAGACTATTTCGGCCAATCTGTTTCTATGGCTGAGCTTGTTCATAATTCGATAAGTTCCAATATATTGCTATACAAAACAGCCCAAGGAGAAGCCCGTGTAGAAGTCATTTTCAACAGTGAGACTTTCTGGATGTCTCAAAAAAGAATGGCTGACTTGTACAACGTAGATGTGAGTACAATAAACTACCATCTCAAAGAGATATTCAAAAGTGGCGAGTTAAGCGAAAATTCAGTTATTCGAAAAATTCCAATAACTGCCAATGACGGAAAGGACTATAACACGTTAGTCTATAATCTTGACGCAATTATCGCCGTAGGATACAGGGTGAATAGTTATCAAGCGACTCAGTTCCGTATCTGGGCGACGTCCGTACTGAAAGAGTTTATCATTAAAGGCTATGCTCTTGATGATGAACGATTGAAGCAAGGTAAGCACTTCGGCAAGGACTACTTTGACGATTTGCTGGAACGCATTCGTGAAATACGCACATCAGAGCGTAGATATTACCAAAAGATAACAGACATCTATGCAGAGTGCAGTGCGGATTATGATGCAAAATCAGAAAGCACAAAACTGTTCTTCAAGATGGTGCAGAACATGATGCACCTTGCCGTTACTCATCAGACGGCTGCGGAAATCATCTATCAACGGGCAGACTCTGAGCAACCTTATATGGGACTTACCACTTGGAAGAAAGCTCCTGATGGGAGAGTGCAGAAGTCTGATACCATCGTTGCGAAGAACTATTTGTCGGACACAGAACTATCTCAGCTAAATCTTATCACTACAGCTTTCCTTGATACGGCGGAATCTCGTGCCCAACGTCATATTGTTTCCACAATGGACGATTGGAAGAAGTTCCTCCAGCAATATCTTGCCACTATGGGGTATGAACAATGTGATACAGCCGGAAAGGTATCACAAGAGGAAGCGCGAGATAAAGCTTATAGCGAGTACGAGAAATATAAACAGATTCAAGATCAATCATACATTTCGGATTTCGACCGTTTTAATGAGAGCAACGATGGAAACTCATTGCTCCCATTTAACCTTAATCCTTCAAAATAAAGACAACTATGGCAACAGATAATAAAAATAAAGTCCTCAATGTTCCCCATTTGAGATTCCCAGAGTTTAGTGGGGAGTGGGAAAGGAAAAGGTTAAAGGATGTATGCAATATAAGAACTGGCAATAAGAACACCCAAGACAAGTCCGATAATGGAATCTATCCATTTTATGTTCGCTCGCAAATTGTTGAACGAATTAACTCATGGACCTTTGATGGAGAGGCTATTCTAACAGCTGGTGACGGCGTAGGTGTTGGTAAGGTTTTCCATTATTCCACAGGGAAAATCGGTGTACATCAGCGCGTTTACATTCTGAGCGATTTCAAATGTGATGGTAAGTATCTGTATTCATACTTCGCAGGGAATTTCTATAATCGTGTTAAGCGAATGAGTGCTAAAAATTCTGTTGATTCTGTAAGAATGGAAATGATTGCAGATATGCCAATTGCTTTACCGTCTATTGAGGAACAAAAGAAAATAGGACATTTGTTGGCATTGCTTGATGATCGCATCGCCACCCAAAACAAAATCATTGAGGATTTGAAAATACTAAAGTCCGCAATAGCAGAAAGGTTATTCAATTCAACAGATGGTGATATTCTATCTCTTTCAGATGTATGTATCATACAGAAAGGCAAGCAAGTTAATGGTGAAGACCTTTCTGAAACAGGTAAGTTCTATGTTATGAATGGAGGGGTAGAACCATCGGGCTATTATGACCAATGCAACACACCTGCTAATACTATATCTATTAGCGAGGGTGGAAACTCATGTGGATATATACAATATAACAGGGACGCATTTTGGAGTGGTGGACATTGCTATACTCTCAATAATATTCAACCTAATGTTTGCAAGCTCTATCTCTATCACTATTTGAAAAGTCAAGAAAGTTCTATAATGAAGTTAAGAATAGGTACAGGACTACCCAACATTCAGAAAAAAGATTTAGAGAAGTTCCATATCCTTTTGACTTCTAAGGCAATACAGGAAAGTATTTCCGCATTTCTTACAACAATAGACAGAAAAATCACAAATGAAGATATGCTATTACAACGTTTTCAGAAGGGAAAGCAATACCTACTTCGCCAAATGTTTATATGAACATCTGCCGAAGTAAGTATGATTTCTGAATCAACATTGTTTTTAGAATTGCGCTCTCAATAGTTATTTTCTCATCTAATGAAACCATACACATAGCCATTCTATTTTGTTCTTCCAAGCAAGGCAATAATAGTTTGGCTTTATCTATATCCGTGTGATGTAAATGTATAATTGTACTACCTTTGGCATATTTTGCAAACTGATTCTTTGCTATATGATTAAAGAAATAACTAAGATATTGAGCATCGAAGTTGGAATTAACATGTATTCCAAACATGTCACCTCCCAAAATCACACCATCTACATTAATGGCAGAAGGCGCAATTAAGGAAACAGCATCAACTGTTGTAGAAGAAGGAAATAACAAATCCCCTTTTCTGCTTAAAGTCATTCCATCAATTTTTTTAGTATGGCTTTCTACCTTATTTATTATTGCTCCATATGTCGTGAAAAGCTCACCATAAATTATACATGGTACTCCAATCTCAGACAAATCATCTTTTGATAGATTACCGACAGAAAAAGGTTTACCCAACTCCTCGACACGAACACTGTGTTTTTTTACACACCGATAATGCTTTTCAATAATTGCGGACATTTCAGTTACACAATCCTTAATCAAAGGACTTGCTGCACAACTTACACAATCTGGAACTCCCAATGTACGCTTGTGTGATTGCCTAGAATGCCATTCATCCACATTACAAGAAAATTGTGTATCTGCAACTGGCTCATATCCTGTATATGGTGCCACAGGGCTTATTGGCTATACGAACGGCTACGCTTATAATGGTGAGTCAATTTTAATAGTCAAAGACGGTTCTGGCGTTGGCTCTTTATCGTATGCTAATGACTGCTATTCTGTAATTGGAACACTCAACTACCTAACAGCTAAAGGGAAATACTCAGTTCTTTACCTATATTATGCACTTATGGCGTTCAATTTCACTCCATATATAACAGGAATGGCTATTCCTCATATCTATTTCAAAGATTATGGGAAAGCAAAAGTATTCTGCCCATCCATTGAGAATCAGATAAGGATTGCGTCTTTGTTGCATAACATTGAGCAAAAGTTAGTTGTGGAGCAAAATCTTATTATATCACTAAGCGCACAAAAGTCTTACTTATTGCGTATGTTGTTTATATAAACATCGTACGCAATAGATGTTGTTTCTGTAATTTCAAGAATTTTAAGCAGTTCTGTTCCATAGAAAGTTTCTTCTCTATTGAGGATGTTAGATTTGTTATATTCTGTTGTTGAGCCTTAGATGGCAATGGGCTTTTGATATGATTAATGTCTTTAAGATATGCAGTTTTCATCGTCCCCTCTGTAATAATTCTGCCTACTTCTTTTGAGAAGTAAGAGGAAGACATCAGCAAATACAAATACTCCACATTGACATTTATGTTCGGAACAATGCCCAAAATACCTTGCTTGGTACAAACTGGGTATTTATTTATAGATATTGCTCCTATGGTCGCACCATTAGAATATATTACAGACTGTGATGGAATAAGCCATGCTGATGATTTTTGCATACCCAGTTCTGTTATAAAATCCTTATTGCTTGTCAGATATTTTTGAGACAAGTCATCAATCTTAATAAAAGGAATAGAACCTCCAGAATAATATTTACTTACCGATGTCGTTGGAGTTCCGCCTTCACCAGCTTTAATATATAAAGAAGCAAACGGATATAGTTCTCCCTTCAAAAGAACAGTCATCAATTCGTCAACAATTCCTTTGATTAAGGATTGCAGTTTCTCAATGATTTTGTTTTGGGTGGCGATGCGATCATCAAGTAACGAAATGAATTTTGAAAGTTTCTCTTGTTCTGTGGCTTGAGGCATTGTTACTACAATATCACCCATTGCCGCTTGTGATAATGTCGGAACGGCACCACCAACTATTATTTTCCTTATGGCATTTTGGAATTTGTTGGTTGACATTAACACACTAAGAAGATAGTTGTCACATTGAATATCCTTCAATACAACAACCTGCGGATTAAGAGTCGTTTTACAAATAAGCTTATCTACATAGGCAACTTTCCCAACAGTGGATCCCGTTTTTACGAAAATCACATCTCCTTGTTTGATCATTATCTCTGGTGATTCTTCGTATTTATAAAAGCTGATGTAGGTATTATCCTTATCATAAGTCAATTTGTTATTTTCGATGTTTGTTGGACTGAGGGCTATCGCCCCTTTCCCTTTAGTAACTATATCATTCGTTGTATAACCTCTAAAGCCTATACGTCCGACGATTGAGGCGACATCGCATAGTCTGTACTTCTCCCACTCCCCACTAAACTCTGGGAATCTCAAATGGGGAACATCATACATTATATTTCTCTAATTATAGACACCTATCATTTATCAAATAATATGAGCAACAAAAAAATTAGAGAAATTGCGGTGGCTTGGAAAGAGTACAAGCAACCCTACGTGAAGCAGTCTACAATGGCTGCTTATGTGCTAATCTTGGAGAACCACATCATTCCGTATTTTGGTGACAGTGATTCTCTCCATGAAAAGGAAGTGCAAGCATTCGTCTTGCAGAAATTGGGAAGTGGGCTAAGCACAAAATCTGTCAAGGACATTCTTATAGTCCTTAAAATGGTAATGAAGTTCGGGGTCAAGAACGAATGGATGAGCTATTACGAATGGGATATTAAATACCCTACATCCTCAGTAAACAAAGAACTTGAAGTGCTATCTGTAGCCAATCACAGAACAATTCTGAACTACATTCAAGATCATTTTACTTTTGCAGGGCTTGGTATTTATATTAGCCTTAGCACAGGGCTACGCATCGGAGAGATATGTGCTTTGAAATGGAGCGATATCAATGTAACTGATGGCACGATAACCGTCAGTCGTACCATTGAACGTATCTACATCATAGAGGGGAAGGAAAAGCACACTGAGCTTGTTATCAACTCACCTAAAACGAAGAACTCTTGTCGTGAGATACCTATGAGCAAGGAACTACTTACGATGATTAAGCCTCTGAAGAAAGTAATCAATGACGATTTCTATGTACTAACCAATGATGAGCGTCCTACAGAACCACGCACTTACCGCAATTACTACAACAAACTGATGACCAAGCTCGGTATCCCCAAATTGAAATATCACGGTCTGCGCCACAGCTTTGCAACACGTTGTATTGAAGCTGGATGCGACTACAAAACGGTGAGCGTCCTCTTGGGACACTCCAACATTTCAACAACGCTCAATCTTTATGTTCATCCCAATATGGAACAGAAGAAGCGTTGCATTGCCAAGGTATTCAAATCATTGAGAAAATAGGTATTTGATGGAGCGAAGGAATACGATAGAGTAATTTCTTCGCTCTTAATACGATTCTAAAGCAATATCTGAACAAATTTGTGTAAATGGAAAAGGAGAGGAAAATCTTCCCCTCCTTAACTCAAAGCAAAGAATCAAACATTCAAATCCTTCAGTGCCAGTGCATAATTGTGTCCGAAAAAGTCTTTCCTGACAAGTTTCAAACTGAGCGTCTGGTAATACCCGTAACCATCACCTTCGGAACAGAGGTACTTGTAACCATAGCGTGGCATGTACTCCTTGAAGAAGCGGGCCAAGTCCTTCAGATTTTCTTCTTGGTTCTTCTTGAAGTTGCTGCGCACGATGATGATGCTCCAGTCAGGAAAATTTCCCACGCCGTTGCTGTACTCCCAGAAGCGGATGTAGCAGTCTAAATCACGCTCACGGATGTCCACGCAAAAGCCATTGGCATTTTGCATCACGCTACAACTGTTTCTGTAGCCGAACTGCTCACACAGGTAGAGATTGAAATCACAAATTAAATCGTTGTGTAACATAATTGATAAAGTTTTAATTGTTAATAAATTGATTATAAATGAAAGCCTCGCTTGCGCTTAGCCTTTTTCTTCTTCATTAGGCGATTGAACTCGGCTTCTTCTGCGGCAGTAGCATCGTAAGATGAACCACCGTTTAGCAGGCCAAGACTGATGCCAGCATCATCAGAATGAGAAACGCTTTGTTGCACCTCTGCCTCTTCATGCTTAGGCTTCTGGTTGACAGAGTCAAACATGGATGCACAGGCATTCTCTTCCAGTCTATTGTCGATGTTCATGTAGCTGAACTCACGGCTGACCTTTGAGCCGGAGAACGAGAAACCACCATACTCGAACCTAACGCCTTGTATTTCCCGTGTCATCCGACTAACCTTGAATTTCATATCAATATCCCGGTCAGTAAGAGCGTCTTTCAGTTCGTTCCAACTCTTGGCATTCGGCAGTTCTTCTTTCAATGCCTTGTATATTTCATGCTTTGCCCGGTCGTATGGGCGCAGTCGTTCCTCATTGATATGGTCTTTACTATTGGCGAAGTGGAGCCGATATTTAGCCGTTAGCATTTTGCAGGCTTTCTCATTCCGGCGAAAGTCATTCTTGTCGCTAATCGTTTTGCCGTCATTGTCCACCCGATTGAAGACGATGTGGCAATGCGGATGCTCACGGTCAATGTGCCGGGCAACGATGTATTGCGTGTTTTGAATACCCATCAGCTTCATGTAGTCATGAGCGATTTGTAACATCAGCGCATCATCGTGTTTCAAACGGTCGCTATCTTCGGGAGAGAAGTTGAGCGAAGTGTGTCCGACAATATTCTTTACCTTGTCGTTGAGCAACGATTGTAACTCAAATTGCTCTGCCATCTGTTCGGGTGTTCCGTCCACTCCGACTGCTTTCAGCAACTTGGACTTTTCTTCTTTAAGGACGTAGCAGACGCATCCACCGAACGATGTCCCTTTTGTTTGCTTACCTATCATCTTTTAGTCGTTTTATAAGTTGGTTAATACGTTCCGCCATTTCTTCGCATCGCTTGGCAACGGCAGAGAATCCGTAGGTGTTTGCCTGCCTCGCCAACTGGTTGAGATTGGTGCTTTCGCCAATCAACTGACGGATGATGTAGATATGCTCTTGCGAAATTCGTTCACGTACCGAACCGTTCTCGATGAACGAGCGGATGACCTCACTTTGATTCCTTTTAGTCCGTCTGCAAATTGCACCAAGTAATGTGTACTGCATGTCTGTCAGACGGAGCGTTATCGTATATTTCTTTTCCATTTTGATTCTGTCTTTTAGTGAATAATTTGTGACCATCGGGAGTCGCCTCCTCAGACTTTTTGAGGAGCAAGTGGTCGGGGAATGTAATACACCGACATTAACTTGCTACAGTAAAAAAAGTCTCATTTTTCTCCCTCTCGGTCATAGTCTGAAGCCTCGTTTCTTAGGTGGTGAAACCTTCGGATGAGGGATACCTCGTTGTACACTGATGAACTTCAAATCGAGGGCATCTATCAGTATTTTCAGAGCGGGATTTCTCCTTATCATCTGTTGAAGTACAGCTTCGTCAGGCTTCACTTTGAGTAGATAATCGGCAATGTCATATCCTTCTTTTCGCTCTACTTCGTTGGCGTTGGCCTCCAAATAATCGAATATCTGTACCTCAATTCCATAACTTTTCATCAGCCCGATTTTGCTCTGCCAATAGTCAGTTGCGCCCAAGTCGGGAAACAGGACAACGCTTCTCCCGGCAAGAACAGACAGACTGTTGGCATTGAAACAACCGTTCTTTCCACCTGAAGCAATCCATAGGAATTGCGGTAGATAGTAGGAGGCGATGAGGGCAGTCTTTTCGCTTTCGACCAGTGCAACAGGTCGGCGCTTATTCTCGGAAAGCAGATGTTCACCAAAGAAACATTGCTTCAGATTATAATCCCCTTTGTGCAATACAGAGTGTACCCATGTGACATGATTGTATGGTTCTTTTACTCTCTTACCAGTCTCCGAATTGTAAAGCATAATCTTCCCAGTGCGGACTCTGCCTTGATTGTCCGTTTGCCAGAATACAGTCGCACCGTCCCAATACTTGGATGTGCCCACCTTATACTTCTTCATCAGCTTCAATGTTTCGGTCTCTCCGAACTGAGCCGATAGGAATTGAAACAACTTGTTCACCGGATAGCCTCGTAATGATTGATTGACAATATCCAAATCAATGTAAGAGGTGGCCACGGGCTGCGCCTCCTTAACAGAAGCATAGCTTCTAAAGGTGGTTTCTGAGAACTTTTCTTTCTCTGCCGGGTTCTGCTCGAAGTAATCACGAGGCGTGAAGTGATACCCGCATTTCTGCTCATGGTCACAACGTCCCACATACTCGGGAAACTGGATTCGCTTCTCCGTATCAATGTACTTGGAGAAACATCTTTGGCGATGGCAGTTCGGGCAAGTGTGCCGGGTGCTGACACCTTTGTAGGGTTCTAATATGAATCTATGTGTACTCATTGTTGTCTTTTTTAGTGTGTCACTTTTGTCGTTATTGTCGTCTTCGCTTGGAAAGCGTCAAAACCGACAAAAATGTCACGGGTTAATCTTTGAATATTCTCCATGCTTCTCTTTGCGGAACAGTGTTCCGATGTTGTCATTGAGAAAGCGTTGAAACGTCCGCTCCTTCATCCCGTTCTGCTCGGCCAACTCTATGGCTTGAGCAGTCGTGAAGGAGGCAGGAAGCAGATTGATTATCACTTGTTGTTGACTGGTGAGAGCATTCTCATTTAAGATGTTCTGCACACTCAATGCAGATTCTTTGAAATACTCCGTCAGTTTGATGGATCGTTCCACCGTCAGCAGGTCGATATGTGTCTTATCACACTCTCCACAAGTCCATCGAGCTAATTGGATTATCAAGCAGAAGCGGATGATGTATATCTCCAGTTTGCAGTAGATACTTACAATCGTGTCGTTGGTCTCCCGGTCGCACAACTCAGAGAAATGGTGCTGCCACTCGTAGAGTCGTCTTTTTGCTTCGCCTGAGAAAGGAAGAACGTGTGGTTCAATCTCTCCGAACTCGTTAAGGCTGCACTCTTGCTGTATCAATTTCTCAATGATGGTATTCCATTCCTGTTCGATGTTTTCCGGAAGTTCCTTGTCGTTCCAACGTGCCTTCTGTTGCAGATTGGGCATCACAAACAGAATACGATCAATGAAACCGTTGCTGGAGCGTTCTCCTTTTGCCAACTCGCTCAGGATTTTCTTTTGGATAGTACCAATGACCGAGATATACGGACGCTTGATGAAGATGGAACTCTTGGCATTCTTGCGGTCGGATATGGTGGTCTTGGCACTGAATACCGAGAGCCAGAACTGTTCCTCCGAACCGTTATTGTAGCGGTTGAAGTTCTTGAACCAAGCGGACAACTCGTCTGCCCATAAGCATAAGCCTCGTTTGTTCTGTGCATGAATGAGACTCAAACCTTCGGGCGTTACATCCGAAACCAGGAAGCGTTTGCGGATAGGTTCTTGTGGAAATTGCTCACCGCCGCTTTCCGCACGTTCCTTCCGGCTCATACTCATCAGTTCATCATATTTTGCAAGAGCTTTCTCAAATTCCTGATTCTGCCTATAGTCATAATCGAGGAAAGGCTTCATGGCAAAGCTGAGGGGATGACTCTTGTTCGCTCCCGGTCTTCCAATCAGTGCCATATACAGAATAGGACTTTCCATCCAGCCCTGCTTGATTTGGGCAAGATGCGTATTCCCGATGCCGACTGCCATTGCCGTCAGGATAGCTGCGGCAATGTAGTCAGTGGGATAATTGTGGCATTCGTGTACCTCATGGATGATACGTTGAATCTGAGCAGGGAATATACTGATAGGAAACTCCGTACCAGCCAGCCGTGTACTCAAATCAATCGCTTCATCAATGACAGATACGGGATTGATAGAACTTGTATCCATACATCAGACGGTTAGAAGTTAAAGGATGATTTAGGCTTGTGCTTGACACTACCTTGCATATTGGAAAGCATCTCTTCATAAGTCTGTTCCGCTGTCTTTCTTCGTCCGTTGTCAATCCATGCCAACAGTTCGTCCTCGTAGAAATAGAGTTTCTTGCCTTTCTTATAAGCCGGAAGTAGCCCTTTGCGTACCAATGTATATATGGTAGGCTTGGCTTTTCGGATGATACGGCAAGCATCTTCAATCTCAACCAACACGTGTTTGTCTGATGCAGGAGGTTGAAGTTCCGACACCATTCTTTTCAACTCAATGACCTGTTCGGTCAGATAACCTACCGCCTCGGGCAGCTTATCAAATGTTACTGTTTCGTTTTGCATACGCCAATCGTTTTTAATTGTTCGACGGCAAAGGAAACAGGTGTTTCAATGGTGGAATCATCCACCAAAATATAACTGTGATATAACTTTTTGATGGTAATAAGTGATGATTACAAGGGATTTAAGTATCTTTGTCAGTGCGATAATTAGTGCTATTATGAAAAATTTGGGAAGATTGATTGAAAACACATCGGAATTGATGGATAACTTGCTTCAGGTTGATACTTATTTAAGTGGAGATAATGAAGAAGATTATAAATGTATGATTAAACTTATTAGCCGTGGAACTGATTTCGTAGTCTATAAATCTGGGGGAAAGACTCATTTTGCGCCAAGTCGCTTTGTAGGATATTTGAATAATAGCTTAATTGTTCATCTCGTTAAACGAAATGGTAAAAATGGCACAAAGACTACACCTTCTATAAATAAGATATTAGGTAGTCCTTGTGAGTATGATGAAGAATTAGAAAAATGCTATTTGAATTTCTGTAATCAGCTTGAAGTCACTCCAAAGAAAATGGTTAATACTCAACGAAAGTATTGGGTATTAGATCGTTATTTGAGTGATAAATACTCCACAGAGTATTACGAAGGTTCTTTACTGCAAACACTGATTAACAGATATGAACGTAATCCCATCGCACGAAGAAGATGCATTGAAAAATACGGATGTGTTTGTCAGGTCTGTGGAATGGATTTCGGGGAAGTATATGGTGATTTAGGTAAAGGATTTATCCATGTACATCATATCGTTCCCATTTCAACACAGAAAGGGGAGCGGCATAGAATTGACCCAGAAAATAGCCTTGTCCCTGTATGCCCCAATTGTCATGCCATGTTACATAAGGGCAGACTTAGTATAGAAGAACTAAAGGAAATAATCGGCAAATAGGTTAAGCGACATTCTTATCCAGCTTAATCTTGCACTCCGATTCCGTGTGCGACATCTTGCGCTCAATCGTGGAGATTTCCACATCACGGAGGGTATGAGCGAATACCCTCTTTATGAATGTGGCTGTCTGTAATCGTGGTTTTCCGAAAGCCTTACCGATGTTCCAGCCGAAGTGCATGGCATCAATGGTCTTTAATTGCGAACTGAGTTTTATGGATTCGACTTTGGGCAAAGAGTCTGACAGATAGTATTCTGTGACATATCCGCAGAGGTGATGGAGGCTTTCTTCATCAAGATAAGGGACTAAAGTCCGTTTCGTGTAGGTGATGACCCTGTCAAGTCTTTCTTGGGATGCACGTTCTTTTTCAGCCATCGCATTGGCACGAAGCACTTCATATTCTGATGGCTGATTAGTTTCTTCAACAGAAGGTGTGGCGTCTTCCTTTGGAAGATTAGCCTTTCCTTCGTCTGTCTCGGAATGCATGGGAGTCGAAACCTCTTCTGATGTATCAGATGTGGTTTCGACTTCAATCATAGATTCTGATGCGATAGATTCTACGTCTACAACTTCTTCAATAGCTTCAGGACATCCTTCAACCACTACAATCTTGCTGCGGTAGCACTCAAATTTCAGAAAACACTTTTCTATTGCAGGTGATAGGATTTGATTGGATGCCATTTGTAGATTGAGGTAGATGGCACCCATGACGATGGAGCAAACTACGAGAATAAGGTAGCTGCTGAACTCGTCCCAACCATAATGTAATGCGGTCTGACGAGCTAAAACGCCAATGACAACTATTGTACTGAAAACCATCAGATGCAATGTAATATGTTCAATCTTTCTCTGCTCCATAGTGATATTTGCTAATCGTTTGTGTGCAAATGTATATCATTTATTTTTAGCAAAATGCGAGGTTTTCTCCGTCAGAGGGCTTTTGACGATATATTACATCAAATGTCACCACGTTACATTCTTTATAATGAGGGAATTGTAACTTTCTTGTTTCCCGGTGAAAATAGTTAGTGGAACGGGGTTGAAGGTCTTAAAACAAAGAATATCTGCACTATTTGCGGCCAAACAATGCAGATATTCTAATGGGAGAGAGGGGATTATCAACAAGACAATGTGCTACACGTTCCTTTGTTGAGATATAACAGGATATTGTGACCTTGCTTATGTGTGGCTTTGTTTGCCAGCCACTGCCTGAACTCTATGGAATGCCCGGTATCTATCTGATAAGATAGGGCAATAACCATCTCAAAATTATACACATCAGCATTGTAACCGTTCTCTAATTTAATGTACTTACATACTTCGTACTCTTTCAAGATGCTGGTTCTCAATATCCTTTTAATAGCAGAATAGATAAGCCCTGCCGGTGTATTAAACAGGTCAGCAATCTCCCAAGAGGTCATCCACACCTCGCCATCAGAGATATGGATGCCTTGTCCGTTGTTGGTTATGATTCCTCGTTTCATGGCCGTATTTTATTTGAGTGAAATCTTATTGGCGGTCTCTCGCTTCTTGGAATTGACCAAATCGGCATAGATTTGAGTCGTGGTTACGTTCTTGTGCGTCAGCATCTTTGAGACTGTGTAAATGTCAGTGCCCAAGGAGATTTGAATCACGGCGTAGCTATGTCGAAATCCGTGGAAGGTGATGGGTTTGGCTATTCCCGCCTTTTTGAGCCAGTTCTTCAGTGGGTAGTTAATCATGCTCCGCTTTAGTCCTTTGAACACCTTGCCCGTTCCGGGCGTCCCGCATAGTTCGTATGCTTCGTTACTTATGGGCAGAGTTGCTTCCGTTTGCGTTTTCTGTGTTCTGATACGCAAGCAATAACCCTGGTCGGGTGCAAGGGCAAAGTCTTCCCATTGGAGATTTTGAATGTCGCTGATGCGTAAACCTGTCAGACAAGCAAATAGAGAGGCAGCTTTCAATACGGGAATGTCGCAGGGCGTGGCGGCAAGTTGCTTCACCTCATCCAGCGTCAGGTACTCTTTCTTCACTTCTTGCGGTTCAATCTTTTCAAGATAGTCATTGATGTTCTCCCGAAGCCATTTGTCCCGATAGGCAATCTTCAACAGACCTCGGAATGTGGAGTAGTAGCCGGATGCCGAATTGAGTGATATGGAGCGGCTACTGCGCTTGAGTTGCTTGGCGTGAAGAAGGTACTCGCGGAACTTCTTGCACAAGTCCACGTTCACCTCGCCAAACGTGCAATGACCTTTGACGAAGTTATGGAAATGCTGATAGACAAACTGCCATTTCTGGTCTTTGTTCCGGCACATCTTCTTGAAGTAGGCAAGAAAGTCGGCTTTCTGCTTGGTCTTATCCAAGAATCCGAACTCTTCATTGATGAGCGACTGTACCCTGATGCAACGAATAGCCTCTGCCTTGTTCAACATATCGTTGTTGAACTCCCGTTCCATCTCGTTCTTCGGATGGGCGTAGATGTAGATGCCGAGGTACTCCCTGCGGCTCATCTGCATGGTTTCGGGGTTACGGACTGCCGGATAATAATCCAGATACAAGGAGATACGATTGTTGCGAATCGCTCTCTGACGAACTGTTACTTTTGTACACGTGTGTGTCATGCTGTTTGATATTTAGAGTTTTACATTTGTTTGGTGCAAAGGAATAGGGTGATTCAATGGTGACAACACCCACCGAAGAATAACTTATTCAATCTTTGGGGCGGCAAGTAGTTTATCCAACTCCGACTTGGAAATAAGCGTGTATTTGCCCTTCTTCACCTTCGGGATATTGTGATACGTTGCGTAATGATAGAGCTGGTCACGAGTGAGGTTGAACTTCTCCAGCGCTTCCGGCACAGTATAATACTTCGGTTCTTCGGGCGCAGTCATGCCTTTAGCAATATCCACATGCTTCTTAGAGTAGTACACCATGATGCCCTCTTTCTTCTTCGGGATGGCGTTCTTGGAAACGAAACAGTAGACGGCGGATAAGGTCATGCCGAACTTCTCCTGTATCTCTTGGGTACTGTACCATTCCGTGATGTCGGGGTTCGGTGCTTTCTTGGCAAAGTAAGCGTCTATGTGCTTCTTGCTCCAGTAAGTCTTGCCCCGATTGAATGTCCGAGGAATGTTGTTCTTCTTGGCGATTGCAAATATCCATGACTCCGCCACATTGAACTTTTCTTTGACTTCGGCAGTGGTGTAGAAGTCGGTGATGGGAATAGTGTCTTTGGGATGTCTCTGCTCATAAGGACGAGCCTCCAGCATTCGGTCAATATCGCCTTTACGAATGAAGGACAATCTGCTACTAACACGGAATGCCCTCAGCTTTCCTGCATATACCATTTTATATATGGCTTGCTTACTCAGTCCTAACAAAGTCGCAGCCTCTTTGAATGACAGATATTCTTTGTCCTTGAAATCTGATATAGGCTGCTCACTGATGACCGTTTGAACCTTGGTTTCTACTTCTTGTATTCTCTTCTGCCGAACCCTTTCTTTGTACGCAAGATTGTTACATCGATGAGAGCAGAAGCGTGTAGTCAGTTTTTGAGCGTAAAATACTGTTCCACAGTACTCACATACCTTCTTGATTTTCGTCTTACTTGTTGCCATATTTGTTACTTTTAGAGGTTTATTTCTCTTGTTATTTCTCCATTTTGTTCAACCATCGTAAATCATAGTCAACCATAGTTAACTTTGTCCACGACCTTTCCGACCCTAAAGCCGGAGGATAACAAGCGAGCAACAAATACGGTACAAAAATGAGCTGAGAAAGCCCTATAAACGATGTATATCGCTTACAAGGCTAAAAAGAAAGGCGCTCAAAATGAACGCCTTGATAGTTGTTGATGCTATATGCTAATCGTTGGTAATCACCACTTACTTGCCGATGCAAAAATTTTTAAATATATTTCCAAGAACTTCGTCATTGGTTACATCTCCCACAATATCTGAAAGATGGAAAATACATTGTCTTAAGTCTTCACTTACCAAATCTCCCGACAGACCCGATTGTAACCCTTCCTGCACCCTGTGAATGGAGGCTAATGCCCTAGTTAATGCTTCATAATGTCTTGCGTTTGTTATAATAATATCATTTTGACTAATCTCAGGTAAAGCGGCCTCTTGTACTAATATTTCTTCCAATGCCGTTATGTTCTCCCGTTTCTTGGCGGAGATAAATAGCTTCTCCGCTTCAATATCGGAAAACATAGCCGCCAGTTCTTCCTTTTGTATGGGAAGCAATAATTCTGATTTGTTGAATAAAATAATCAGCTTCTTGCCTTGGCAATGCGGAAGAATCTCTGTTTGCAACTCTTCAAAACGCACCTTGGCATCTGTAGAGTCTATCATCCATAAAATGATAGAGGATTGTTCCATTTTTTTAAAAGTGCGTTCTATTCCCATGCTTTCGATGGTATCAGTTGTCTGCCGGATTCCTGCCGTGTCAATGAACCGGAAGGTGATGCCTTGTAAATTTATTGTATCCTCTATCACATCGCGGGTGGTCCCATGGATATTGCTTACAATGGCTTTTTCTTCATTCAGCAATGCATTCAGCAAAGTGGACTTTCCGGCGTTCGTTTCTCCGATAATCGCTACCGGAATGCCATTCTTGATGGCGTTTCCCACGCTGAACGAATGGGCGAGTCGGGCGATGACTTGCTCAATGCGGGCGGCCAGTCCGTTCAGTTCATCGCGGTTGGCGAACTCTAGTTCCTCATGGTCGCTGAAGTCCAGTTCCAGTTCCATCAGCGAGGTGAAGTGGAGCAACTGGTTGCGCAGATCGGAAAGTTCCTTGCTGAACCCTCCGCGCATCTGGCTCATGGCCAAGCGGTGGGTGGCGGCGGAAGAAGAGGCTATCAGGTCTGCCACGGCTTCGGCTTGGCTCAGGTCCATTTTCCCGTTCAGAAAGGCGCGCTGGGTGTATTCGCCCGGCAGGGCGGAACGGCATCCGTTTTGGATGAGGAGTTGCAGCACTTGTTGCAGGATATAGGATGAACCATGACACATTATTTCTGTGCTGTCTTCACCGGTATAGGAATGGGGGGCACGGAACAGGGAGACCAGCACTTCGTCAATGATTTCTCCTTGGGCGGAGAGTATTTTCCCGAAAGTAAGGGTATAAGGCTTGCGCTCAGATAATGGCTTGCCTTGCATGGGGGTGAACAGGCGTGAAGTTATTTCAATGGCTTGGGGACCGGATACGCGGATGGTTCCGATGGCTCCTCCGGGAGCGGTGGCAATGGCACAGATGGTATCTTGGTTTGTCATTTTATATTTAATTACTGATAGATTGTTTTAGCTATGAGGGCGGCTACTTTTTCCAAGTAGTGGCGGTCTGTTTCATCAAAAGAGTTTAACTGGTCGCTGTCTATGTCCAGCACTCCCTTTACTTGCTCCCCGGCAAGGATGGGGACTACTATTTCGGAACGGGAGAGGGAGCTGCATGCTATGTGCCCGGGGAATTGTTCTACATCGGGCACTATCAGGGTGCGGGCTTCCGTCCATGAGGTTCCACATACTCCTTTTCCCTTGCGGATGCGGTAACAGGCGGCGCTTCCTTGAAAGGGGCCGAGAATGAGTTGGCCGTCTTTGACCAGATAGAAACCTACCCAAAAAAAGCCAAAGGCTTCATGAAGGGCGGCGCTGGCATTGGCAAGAACGCTTACTTCTTCCTTTTCGTCCGAAATGAGAAGTTCGAATTGGGGGAGGAAGAGGCGGTAACGTTCCGCTTTATCGGTAGTGGTTTGTTTGAAGCTGGCTTCCATCTGTATTGATTATATTCGTTCTAACACTTTTTTTATCAATTCGTCAATAGAATTTTTATATCCGGTATTGGCTTCCTTGATGAGTCGGTTGGCAATGACCATACATACAGTCATTGCTTTGTGGCCCATTAAGCGTGCAAGTCCTGCAAGGGCAGAGCTTTCCATCTCAAAGTTAGTGATGCGATAGCCTTCGTATTCAAATTGTTCAATTTTCTCATTTTGCTTGGGATCAGCTAAGGGGATACGGAGTTCACGTCCTTGCGGTCCAAAGAAACCTCCGGCAGCGATAGTTACGCCACGAACCATATCATTTTGTGCGATGCGGTCAATGAGTTCCTTGTCTGCATTAATAACGTAGGGATGTGCGATGCATACATTGCCTTCCCAGCCCATATAATTGACGAATGTTTGTTCCATTTTAAGATCGCATACTTCATTACGGCCGGCATAAAAATTAAGCAATCCATCAAAACCGATAGACTTTTCTGAACAGATATACGTACCTACAGGAGTATAAGGTTGCAGACCTCCGCAAGTGCCTATGCGTACCAATTGTAGTTGGCGTAAATTATCTTTCTCATAGCGGCTTTTGAAATCAATATTAGCCAAGGCGTCCAGTTCGTTCATTACAATATCTATATTGTCGCAACCAATTCCAGTAGAAACTACTGTAATACGTTTACCTTGATAAGTTCCGGTAATGGTTTTAAACTCACGACTCTCTACTTCACATTCTTTGGTGTCGAAATGAGAGGCTACCAAAGCTACACGGCCCGGGTCACCCACAAGAATTACTTTATCTGCTAGTTGTTCCGGTTTGATATGGAGGTGGAAAATAGAACCGTCTGGATTGATAATCAATTCTGATTCGGCATAATATTTTTTCATGGTTTTTGCTTTTAATCGTTTTTGTAATAAATATCTTATTCCATCCTAGTAGAGGCAGACTTATGAGCACATACATTTAATATCCTTTCGGCTTATCGACTAAGCCCATAAAGGTCTGCTTCTATGTTGGATATAACCGATACCTCGTGTTTGTTATTTGCTTAACGGTTCACCGCCGAAAGTTGTTTCAGGTTTTGCTATATTTTCGCGCATGGAGGTATCTGCCTGTATATTTTTCATACGATAATAGTCCATGATACCTAGGTTGCCACTACGGAATGCTTCAGCCATGGCTTTGGGCACTTCGGCTTCGGCTTGGATTACGTTGGCGCGTGCTTCCTCGGCTTTCGCTTTCATTTCCTGTTCCAGTGCGACTGCCATGGCACGACGTTCTTCAGCCTTGGCTTGTGCGATATTCTTGTCTGCATTAGCTTGGTCTATTTGTAAGGCTGCACCGATGTTTCTACCTATGTCGATATCCGCAATATCGATTGATAGAATCTCAAAAGCTGTCCCGGCATCCAAGCCTTTGCGGAGTACCAGTTTGGAAATTGAATCAGGGTTCTCCAACACTGATTTGTGGTTTTCCGATGAACCGATAGAAGATACGATACCTTCGCCTACACGCGCTAAAATGGTATCTTCTCCTGCACCACCCACTAATTGGCGGATATTGGCGCGTACGGTGACACGTGCCTTGGCTATCAACTGTATACCGTCTTTTGCTACGGCAGTAACAGGAGGGGTGTCAATTACTTTCGGGTTAACCGACATCTGTACAGCTTCAAATACATCACGACCTGCCAGGTCGATACCTGTTGCCATTTGAAAAGAAAGTTCGATGTTTGCTTTAGAAGCTGAAACCAATGCGTGTACCACTTTTTCTACGTGTCCGCCTGCCATATAGTGTGCTTCCAGTTCGTCACGGGTAATCGTGCTCAAACCGGCTTTGTGCGCTTCAATCATTGCCGGGACAATAACGTATGGCGGAACGTTTCGGATGCGCATTAAGAACAATTGTATCAGTGAGATGCGTACACCCGATACCTTGGCTGAAAGCCAAAGGAAGAACGGAACATAATGAAAAAATAATATTACAAAGATAATTCCACCTCCAATAAGAATGAAGGGAAGATAGTTGGGTTCAATCATGGTGATTTGTATTTTAGTGTGAATATTTATGTTATTTGAGTTTACGTACAATGACCGTATTTTCTACGATACGCTCTACATAGATAGGTGTCTTTTCATCTATCAGTCCGTCGGCAGAACGGACTTCTATAATATGTCCGCTTATCTCTGCATTACCGATTAAGGCTAGACGGGTAACAGCGATTCCCTCATTACCGACTTTAATATTCAATCCTTTCAATGGGTTGATTTTATAATCGAGACTTTTCTTCAAAGACAGTTTATCCACTGTCTTGGAGTGCATAAACCACGCGGTGATGCCAATACATCCTGCAACCGAAACTGCCAGCGTAAGAAAACCTGCTTCTGCCCCTAGAGCGGAAAAAGCATAATAGTTGGCATATAAAATACAAATAGCTGACGCTATTCCGGCAATACTAATACCCGGAATAAGGAATACTTCCACAATGAAGAGAAGTAGGCCGGCCAATATCAGGGCGATAATGATGAGTGCTTCCATTTTTAGTTTGTTTGTATTAGTGTTTTAATTTCTTTATCTCTTCGTTTCGTACGTTCAGGGTAAGCTTTTCAATTTCTTTCAAAAGTTGCTCGGTTCGCTTTTCCAGGTCGAGTATGCCGGGAGCGAGGGTTTTCTTTTGCGAATTGTTGCTTTGAGCATATTGCTCTCGTTTCTCTTCAAGATTTTTGGAGAGCATTTCATAATCTTTCTGCTTCTGTAGCACTTGCTGGTATGCGGCTCGTGCAGAGGTGGAACGGAAATCATTGAGAGTATGATAGACAGTGGAATCATCCACTATAAATAAAAAGTCTCCTTCCTTCTTTTCCGCATCTTTGGTATACATCAGGGCAGCTAACTTTTGTTTGGCAATACGTACTTTGTCTGTATCTTTCCAGGTGGTTCGGATAGAGCGTAAGCTAGCTGCTTCTCTAAGTGTTGCCGGGTCAGTATTTTCATAATCGTATACCACCTTTGTTTCATTTGGAACAAAAACGTAAATGCAGACCTTGTCTTCAGGTTGGTAACGGTCGGATGCAAACCATCCTAAGTTATTTAGTTCATCAATGACGTACATATAGTCATTGGCCGGTGAATTAAAAGGCATTCCAATATTATCCGGCCGTAAATAGCTGCTACCTTCTGAGTCATAGCGAGTGACAAATATATCATATCCACCCAGCGAACCTTCTCCGTCAGAGGCATAATATAGTGTTACTCCGTCTGCCATCAGATAGGGGTAGTTGACATTTCCCTGTTCATTCAGGGCCTCTAAAGGCTCAGGCTCGCTCCAGTCATTTATCAATTTTATGCGTGAGTAGAGTTGCATTTTTCCATCAGTGTCTTGATTACCATAAATCACTTTATTACCCATTTCCGATTGGTAAATGGTGCCTGCTATGGAGTTGTCTTGATGTAGAGTTCCTGACTCACGGCTCACCTTATATGCTTTCAGAAATTCGTTTTTGTCTACCACAAAGCTATCTATTACAGTTACGTCTTCCACACCCTTAATCATGCGTGCGCCTTGTTTGATAATTTCCAATTCGGCTTCAGCTGCTTCGGTTGGTCGTTTTTTCTTTTCCAGCCATTCGATGTGTTGCTCGTAGTTGTCCACTGCGTCTTCAAAACGGTACATATCATAATATAGCTTTCCCAGATATTTGAATGCATCAATCACCTTGCGTGCCGCACTTTTCTCCAAATAGGGTTGTGCTTCAACTTTTTCTCCGGTCTCATAGCAGCAAGCACCATACCAATAATTGTAATTGGCATTGGATGGGGCTTTTTTCACCAAACTCTGAAACACGGGTTTGGCCTTTTCAAATTCTCCTTCAAGGAAAAGTTTTTTAGCTTGTTCGAGGTTTTGCGCCATCATGCAGCTCGTCAGCCCTAAGGCAAACAAGCAGGCTATGTATCTTTTGCGTATCATTTTTATCTGCAATATTTGTACGATTCTAGATTCAAAAATACAATATTAATTGGAATTATGCCACATTACTTCATTCTATTTTATTAAATCTTCCATAAATCATTCTTTTCATGTATTTTTGTGCCCGATTTCTAAAAACAGATATGGCACAATTTACGGAAGAAGATAAAATAATGCGCCGCGTGGAGCAACGCTTTAACAAAGGGGTGGTGAAATATCGTCTTATTGAAGATGGAGATAAGATATTAGTCGGTTTGTCTGGTGGTAAAGATTCGTTGGCGTTGCTGGAATTGTTGGCTAAACGTTCTCGTATTTTGAAACCACACTTTACAGTGATGGCAGCGCACATTGGTATGACCAATATTCCTTATAAGTCTGATTTGGAATATTTGAAAAATTATGCAGAGGGTTTGGGTGTGCCATTTGTGTATTTCGAAACATCTTTCGATTTGTCTACCGATACTCGTAAGTCTCCTTGTTTTCTTTGTTCGTGGAACCGGAGGAAGGCTCTCTTTACAGTTGCTAAAGAGTATGAGTGTACTAAGATAGCATTGGGACATCACATGGATGATATTTTGGAAACATTGCTGATGAATATCACTTTTCAAGGGGCATTCGGAACTATGCCGCCTCGGTTGGTGATGCGTAAGTTTGATATGACGATTATTCGTCCCATGTGTTTGGTGCATGAGTCTGATTTGTCGGAGATGGCTCGTGTTCGCGGTTATCATCGGCAGATAAAGAATTGTCCTTACGAGAGTGAGTCGAATCGTTCGGACATGAAAGAGGTGCTGAAGTCTTTAGAAAAATTGAATCCCGAGGCACGTTATTGCTTGTGGGGAAGTATGACAAATATACAGGAGGATTTACTTCCTGACAAAATAGATTAAAAACAGTTTGCGCGCTTCCATTGATAGGTGTGATTGCTGTCGCGTTCTCTGAGTATAATAAAAAACAACTGGAGTTTTAACACTTTACGTTGATATATATAATAATGTATAGTAGAATTAGAACAATATGAAAGCTCTCTACACGATTTTATTGCTTATAGTATCGAATGTCTTCATGACTTTTGCCTGGTATGGTCATTTAAAGATGAAACAGGAATATTCTTGGTTTGCCGCTCTTCCTCTAATTGGTGTTATAGCCTTTAGTTGGTCAATTGCTTTTTTTGAGTATTCTTGTCAAATTCCAGCGAACCGCATTGGGTTTGTTGGTAATGGTGGACCATTTTCATTGATGCAGTTGAAAGTTATTCAAGAAGTAATAACTCTTGTTATATTCACAGTCTTTACAACTGTATTTTTTAAAGGTGAAGCATTGCATTGGAATCACATGGCTGCCTTTGTTTGCTTAATATTGGCTGTGTATTTTGTTTTTATGAAATAGTTTAATATAGGAAAGGGCAGCATAAGAGTTCCCTCAAATGCCGTTCTTTTCACTTTGATATCTTAAAGGGCATCCTGTCACAATCCGAATAAGAAGGGAAGGCGGATGCCTGTCTTTTCATCATCCGATACATTCAGGACTTGACGTAATCGCCAACCAAAGGAAGAGTAAGCCGTTTCTTTGGGTCGGCCAAGTCTCTTTAAACGGAAGATTATTACAGTCTCCGGCAGCGGACTGTACAGTCTGTTACGGTGGACTGTACAGTCTTCGGTAGCAGACTATACAGTCCATTGCCGAAGACTGTAGTAATTCGACTTACAAACAGGCATAATCGAAAGGACGAAAACGCTTAGGCCGGCTAATGAAACGACTTAAGGAGTTCAAAACGTATGCAGAGGTTGAATCCCCAAGATTTCAAACTGAGCCGGAATCCCCATCAACAGGACGTTTCAGCGGTTCATGAAAGGAGAAAACCGATTTCCATCCGATACTTGCCATAGATTTCGTGCACGGCCCTCATTTAGCGGCTTTCCTTTGTCTGGCCTTGGCCGTCTGTTTTGTTTTTAAAAAGTAGAGAGTCAGTAGATTCTATCACTCCCGGGTAGAGCTTTTCTGCCTGTTTGCGTAGAAGTTCCATCATCATCACAGTGTCTTTTTTCACCGTGTCTTGTAGGGTTGGTATATAGTCCATGTAGGTTTTCCATGCGTTGGCATGCTTGCGGTTGCGTTTGATGGCGCGTCCTCGTTTGCTGAAGTTTTCATAAAGTAATTTTTCGGCATCGAAGGCATATGCTACCCCTACACTGGCTTGAATGGCATTGTTGTTTTTGCTAGGAGGCATAACACGTTGCTCTCTTACATCGTATTTGATTGTGCTGTTAACGTTTAGCACCATGGATATTTTCAGTTCCTTTTCATTGGTGATAATCGGATCGTTTACAGGATCTTCATTCCATTTTGTGTAAGGGGTATAGGGGGTAAAGCGGACATATTTGGGTTTTATCCATTGGGTGGTATCTCCAAAGTTCTTGGGTAAGGCATCTAGAAATTTCATCCACGGTTTATCTTGTGACATCATCGGATTTCCTTGGATGGCATCCTTAGTCGGATTAAAGTCGAAATGAATTGATTTTACAGCTTCTTTGTTGATGATTAGTTCTCCCTCTCCGTTTAACAATTGCTGTAAACGGATAGAATCTTGTTTGCTCCATTGTGCTTGTGCCGTCAGTGCTGCTAAGGTACAGAGTAATATACTGAGACTTACCCTTCGGGTCATTCGTTTTTCTCTTTATGGTTATAATTGTTGGCAAAAGTAAGCAGGAGTGCACGTAATGGTGGTTAAATCTGCGTTATTATTTGTTTATTACCTCGGCACTTTAAGTATTATTTGGTTAACGATAATATATCTTTTACAAAGGTGGTGAATAGGGAGAAGGAAAAAGAGGATGTATTTAAAAATAGACTTTTAGTTGAAGGTGTGTCAAAACTAACATGACCACTCTGCAAAGTTACAGATTGTAACTAACAATTATAAAGGAGCCATATCAAACTCTGTTTTTAAGTAATGATATGGCTCTTTTTATCGAAATCACCCTCGCTACAATTCTCTGTGGCGAGGGTGATTTTTAGTGTATGAGCGTTCCGACACACCCTCAGGTGTTTTCCCTAACCTGACGGCTAGGGGGATACCATGAAAACTCGATGCTATTTCATGGAGGGAGTGATGCCGGGCACTTATTATTGTTGGGTTAATTGTGCATGCATTGCAGCGGCAGCTTTGCGACCGTCACCCATTGCCAAAATAACCGTTGCTCCTCCGCGAACGATGTCTCCACCGGCATAAATGGTCGGGATGGACGATTGCATATTATCGTTTACAGCGATAGTACCCTTGCGTCCTAATTCCAATCCTTTGATAGAGCTGGGAACAATCGGATTGGGAGACACGCCTACACTGACAATGGCCATGTCTATGTCAATGGTTTCTGTTGCTCCCGGAATCGCTACAGGACTGCGACGGCCCGAAGCGTCAGGTTCGCCCAATTCCATCTTTTGTAATACCACTTGCTTGACGCGGCCTTTCTCATCAGCGATATATTCAATGGGGTTGTGAAGGGTCATAAATTCTACCCCTTCTTCTTTAGCGTGTTTTACTTCTTCCAGACGTGCCGGCATTTCTTCTTCCGAACGCCGGTAGATAATCATAGCACGCTCTGCTCCCAGACGGCGGGCAGTGCGGACAGAGTCCATGGCAGTATTACCACCACCGATAACGGCTACATTTTTTCCAAATACGACCGGAGTATCGGAGTCTTCACTGGCGGCATCCATCAGATTTACACGGGTCAGGTATTCATTGGAAGACATGATATTGATGGAGTTTTCTCCCGGAATATTCATGAAGTTGGGCAGACCTGCGCCTGATGCGACAAATATGCCTTTGAATCCTTCGGCTTCCAACTCTTCTACACTGATGGTCTTGCCCACAATGCAATCTTTAATGAAAGTAACACCCATTTTTGCCAAGTTGTTGATTTCTACATCTACAATTTTATTGGGCAGACGGAACTCGGGAATACCATATTTCAACACACCGCCGATTTCATGCAAGGCTTCGAATACAGTTACTTCATAGCCCTGTTTTGCCATATCTCCGGCAAATGAAAGTCCTGCAGGACCTGAGCCGATAACCGCTATTTTGATGCCATTCTTTTCGGCTATTTGAGGGACGGATATTTGTCCGCTTTCGCGTTCGTAATCAGCAGCAAAGCGTTCCAGATAGCCAATGGCAACGGCTTCGTGTCCGGCTTTCAGATGTGTACATTGTGATTCGCATTGTTTTTCTTGCGGACAAACGCGGCCACATACAGCCGGCAATGCACTGGTCTCTTTCAGTGTTTTTGCTGCTTCGAGAAATTCTCCTCGTTCAATGTTTTTAATGAATTTAGGAATGTTGATTCCCACCGGACAACCGTTCATGCAGGTCGGATTGGGACAATCCAGGCAACGTTTGGCTTCCGTTACGGCTTGTTCTTCATTCAGCCCCAAGTTGACTTCCTCTTTACGGCTATGTGAACGGTATTCAGCATCCAGTTCATTCATCTTGACACGAGGAATGGACATACGTTCCTTGGGTTTCATCGCTTTGCGCAATTCTGTACGCCAAGGGGCATCGCGTCCATCAAGTTCTTTGGTCGCTTCGCATGTTTCGGGCTGTTTATCTGTATCCAGTTTATGAATTTCTTCTCTTTCAATCTCTTTGAAAGCTCCCATACGTTTTAGCATCTCATCGAAGTCTACTTGGTGGCCGTCAAATTCCGGTCCGTCTACACATACGAAGCGTGTTTTGCCTCCCACAGTGATGCGGCATGCGCCACACATGCCTGTTCCGTCCACCATGATGGTGTTTAGAGATACATCGGTGGGAATTTCATATTTTTTAGTCAGCAGACAAACAAATTTCATCATAATGGCAGGACCTATGGCGAAACATTTGTTTACTTTTTCGCGTTTTATCACTTCTTCCACGCCTTCGGTCACCAATCCTTTGCGGCCATAAGAACCGTCGTCTGTCATAATGATTACTTCGTCAGAACTTTCGCGCATCTCTTTTTCGAGGATAATCAACTCTTTGCTGCGCCCTGCCAATACGGTGATGACACGGTTTCCGGCAGCTTTTAATGCTTGGACAATAGGAAGCATCGGTGCAACGCCTACACCGCCTCCGGCACAAACTACGGTTCCGAAGTTTTCGATATGAGTCGCTTTTCCTAATGGGCCTACCACATCAGTGATGTAATCACCTTCATTTAGTTCGCAAAGACGGGTAGAGGAGAGTCCTACTTCTTGTACTACCAATGTGATAGTTCCTTTTATGGGGTCTGCACCGGCTATGGTCAGCGGCATACGTTCGCCCTTTTCACCTACACGGACGATTACAAAGTGTCCTGCTTTGCGTGACTTTGCAATAAGAGGAGCCTCTATCACCAGTTTAAAGACCTTTTCTGAGAAATGTTCTTTTGAAATAATCTTATTCATTTTGCTATACTATAAGTTAGTTGTTCTTCTTAGTTGGATATCAATTTGATAATTGTTCGCAAAGTTATGATTATATTTTCTAACGACAAAAGAAAAGCCGCCCTTTTATGCGGGCGGCTTGTTCTATATGACTAAGTCTTGTTATTATATACGAAATGTGTAACCGGTTACAGCATAATACATTAGTCAATCATGTCGAATCCACAATAAGGAACCAATGCTTTCGGGATGCGGATTCCTTCGGGTGTCTGATTGTTTTCAAGCAGGGCGGCAACGATGCGGGGCAATGCCAATGCTGAACCGTTCAATGTATGGCAAAGTTCGGTTTTCTTGTCTGCATTGCGGTAGCGGCATTTCAGACGGTTGGCTTGATAGGTATCGAAGTTTGAAACAGAGCTGACTTCCAACCAACGTTTCTGTGCTTCCGAATATACTTCAAAATCGAAGCAAAGAGCAGCTGTAAAACTCATATCACCGCCACAAAGACGGAGAATGCGATAGGGGAGTTCCAACTTCTGCAATAGACCTTCTACGTGATTCAGCATTTCCTGATGTGACTGTTTGGAATGCTCGGGTTTGTCAATGCGCACCAATTCTACTTTGGAGAACTCATGCAGGCGGTTCAGACCACGAACATCCTTACCGTATGAACCGGCTTCACGACGGAAACATTGAGTGTATGCACAATTCTTGATAGGTAATTGCTTTTCTTCCAAAATAACATCGCGGTAGATGTTTGTGACCGGTACTTCGGCGGTAGGAATCAAATATAAGTCATCTACTTCGCAGTGATACATCTGTCCTTCCTTATCGGGCAATTGTCCGGTTCCGTAACCGGAGGCGGTGTTGACAACCGTCGGCGGCATAATTTCGTCATAACCGGAAGCGCGTGCTTCGTCTAGGAAAAAGTTAATGAGTGCGCGTTGCAAACGTGCTCCTTTACCTTTATATACAGGGAAACCGGCGCCGGTAATTTTTACACCCAAGTCGAAATCGATTAGATCATATTTCTTGGCAAGTTCCCAGTGGGGGAGGGCATCTTTAGGAAGCTCGGTTTCCATACCTCCCATCTTTTCCACTACATTGTCTTCGGCTCCGAAGCCTTCGGGCACTTCATCATAAGGAACATTGGGAATGGTATAGAGCAGATTGTTCATGTCTTCCTGAGCTTGGTCCATTTCGGCTTGCAGGGTTTTGCTGATTTCTTTAATCTCGGCTACACGTGCCTTGGCAGTTTCTGCTTCCTCCTTTTTGCCTTCTTTCATGAGCAGACCGATAGACTTCGAGATTGAGTTGACTTCTGCCAGGTTTTTATCTAATTGATTCTGGGTATTACGTCTTTTGTCGTTAAATGCAAGCACTTGTTCAATAGTTGCTTTTGCATCTTTGAAGTGCTTCTTCTCCAATCCACGGATAACTCCTTCCGTGTTGTCGGTAATCTGTTTAATAGTAAGCATATCTTTTACTCTTTTTGATATTTCTTTAATTGGTGGACAAAGATAGGGAAAAAAATGGTAAGGTGTATGAGTTATTCGTTACTTTTGTATTTGGATTTAATATGAAAATGAACGGAAGATGAATTATCTTGAAATAGCGGGTACTCTTGTCGGCCTGCTTTATTTGTGGTTTGAATACAAGGCAAGCATTTGGTTGTGGCCCGTGAGTGTCATTATGCCGGCCATTTATATAGTTGTGTACTATCAGGTGGGGCTGTATGCGGATTCGGGTATCAGTGTTTATTATTTATTGGCAGGTGTCTATGGCTGGTGGGTATGGCTGAGGCATGTTCCCGGTAAGCGGGAGAAACAGATTACTTTTACCCCTCGCAAATTGCTTATCCCTTTGCTTATTGCCCTGTGTGTCGTATTTGCCTTGATAGGTGAGGTGCTGGCAGCGTATACGGACAGTACCGTGCCTTGGTGGGATAGTTTTACTACGGCTTTGAGTATTATAGCGATGTGGATGTTGGCGCATAAATATGTGGAACAATGGTTGGTTTGGCTTGTTGTAGATGTTGTATCTTGCGGGTTGTATCTTTATAAAGATCTTTATTTCACTTCTTTCCTTTATGGCCTTTACGCCCTAATCGCTTTTTTCGGATATCTGAAATGGAAACAATTAATGAATGTAGCAGAATGAAAGAATATAAATTACCGGAATATATGAATGTACCTCAAACTATTATATTGGCAGACGGAGACTTTCCTTCTTCTCCTTTGGCCGGGAAATGGCTGAGGGAGTGTCGTTATGTGGTTTGTTGTGATGGAGCGGCTAATGCATATCTTCATTTTGGGAAGAGGCCGGCGGCTGTTGTGGGGGATGGTGATTCGTTATTGCCGGAGATAAAAGAACGCTATGCTCATCTCATTCATCGCGAGGCAGAGCAGGATACGAATGTAAGGCATTTCGTTTCTGTTTGTCCCAGGGGCGACGGGATATTACGGTTATGGGAGCTACCGGTAAGCGGGAAGACCATACTTTAGGAAATATCAGTCTGCTTGCTGATTATATGGATCAGGCAGAGGTGAGGATGTTGACTGATTATGGAATGTTTACTCCCATTGAAGAGGATAGTGTTTTCGAGTCTTTTCCGGCTCAGCAGGTCTCTGTTTTTAATATGGGGGCTACGGAACTTTCAGCAGACGGCTTGGTTTATCCTCTTTCTGTTTTTACGAACTGGTGGCAAGGGACATTGAATGAAGCTGTCGGTAATCGCTTTATTATTCATGTACGCGGCAAGGTACTTGTTTTCAGAACAATATGAGTTGCTAGAAAGACTATGGTCTTTTCTGAAACGCTTTTTATCTTTTGCAATGATTCTTTGGAGCCTGCTGATATAAAACAAAGAAAGGCTCTTTATAAAAGAGCCTTTCTTGAATTCGTTTTTTTCTTGTAGGAACTGAATTATGCTTCTACAGCCGGGATGATAGATACTGATCTTCTATCTTCACGACCCACTTTGAAACATACTGTACCATCTACCAAAGCGAAAAGAGTGTGGTCACGACCCATACCGATGTTGTTACCCGGATGGAATTCTGTACCTCTCTGACGAACGATGATGTTTCCTGCTTTACAAGCCTGTCCACCAAATATCTTAACGCCTAATCTCTTACTTGCTGATTCACGGCCGTTCTTAGAACTACCTACACCTTTTTTATGTGCCATTTCTTCTTAAAATTTTAAATGATTAAGCAATAACTTGTTTAATAGTTAACTCTGTAAACTGTTGACGGTGACCGTTCAGCTTTCTATGACCTTTTCTTCTCTTCTTGTGGAATACGAGTACTTTGTCGCCTTTTACCAGCGGAGATACTACTTCACAAACTACTTTGGCACCGTCAACGGTAGGAGCACCTACAGTTACTGTTCCGTTGTTGTCTACCAACAATACTTTTTCAAATTCAACAGTCTTGCCGTTTTCAGCATCCTGAATGTGGTGTACAAACAGTTTCTTGCCTTCTTCAGCTTTGAACTGCTGACCGTTAATTTCTACAATTACGTACATGTTATTTTTTATATTAAACGGGTTTTCTCCGTAAGGTGGACATCATCTCTGAAGTCTCTTTTCGACCTCCACGGACTAAATCGGGCACAAAATTACTGATATTATTTTGAACTTCAAAAACTTTCTGCTCTTTTTTTGTTAAAATCATACATTCATCATTCTACTGCTTATCTGAGATAGTTGATAATTGCAAATATTGTGATAATCAGGGTTGCTGCTAACATCATAATCAGTATACAATAGCAGAACATGACGATAGTCCGTTTGAAGCTGCTCCACCATGACAGGTTAAATAATTGCCGATAGTCCCATACGAATAGGAGAAAAATAGCTTTGTTATTCAAGTCGAAAATGTCATTTAGGTGCGCTTCTCGGGTGAAGGGCAGGATGAGAAGGGATACCCAGAGTATCTGGCTGGCGATATATACCTGTACAAAGAATTGCTCGGTCAGGTTAAATCGGTGACCGACAAGAGATTTGCGGAAGCTCCATCGGCTTGCCAATGTAAAGACTGGTAGCAAGAGCAGTATACTGAAAGCCTTATTTCCGTGAATCCAACTTCTCATTAAATTGTAAACGGCCGAAATATATTTGTTTTCGCTTAGGAAGTTCTCTTTATATTCGTCTAATGCTACGCTTACAGCTACACCGGCCTCTACTAAGTCGTCAACAATGTCGTCATCATTGTCGGTTGTGGCTTGTGGGTTATCCGGTGTGTTTTTCAACTTTACATTTATTTTATCTTCTAGGGTGATGTCGGCATCCGCTATTCGGGCACTGTCGGCATAGAGCAAGCTTTGTCCCAAATAAATCTTGGCACTGTCTCTGGTCGCGTATTTTCGCTGGTTCTTGATGTTGTCTATCAGTTGCTCGTACGTGGGATTGCCTTCGTATTCTTTTTCTTTGTTCTTCAGCGCTTCCGGGTCTATTAGCTGGACGCACATGATATAGAGGGCGGCTAACACAAATAGACTTTGGAATGGCTTGAAGTAATGCACCCGTTTTCCGTCTATATAATCTCTTATCATGTATCCCGGGCGATAAAGAAACTCCAATAGGTTACGGCTGAATCCGTTATCAATATTGAAAAATCCGCTTAATATGTTTTGAAAAGCATTACGAATGGTGAAGCGTGGTGTGTCTTGTGTCTGCCCGCAATCGGGACAGAAATTGCCGTGAAATGTCTTTCCGCAATTTTTGCATGTATGGTTCTGTCGGTTTTTAGGTAATTCCTTTTTCCCTCCAATCTGTTTTTGATGAAGGAACCGATAATAGACAAGGGCCTTATGTGGGAGTAACCGATGAAAGGGGGGAGGTGTAGCTGTCTTATTTACCAAAGGCAGTAGGGTAAGGTTAGGCAGAATCTGCTTATATCTGTAAATGGCAAGTTCTTCGCGCGTAGTCATGCCGTTTAAGACACCTACGAAGTCGACTCCGGCTAATTGGGCGGTTTGTGCATCGACTATGCTGTCACCTATATATAATGTATCTTTTTTCTTGCAATGCAGGCGGCGTAGTGCTTTCAGAAGTCCCTGAGGGCTCGGCTTCGCTTTTTTAACATCTTCTCCACCGATAATTATGTCGAAAAACTTTTTAGGGAAATGCTGGTTTACCATTTCATTGATGCGGTACCGGTACTTGGTGGAGATGATGCCGATTTTGGCTCCTTTTTCTTTTAAGGCTTTCAATACCGTTACGGTTTCAGGGAAAAATTTGGTATTGGCAGTCATGTGTGTATCTGCTTCCTTCACATATTCTTTCTTATATGAGGCAAGCGTATCTTTGTCGGTAATACCGGTCAGAATACTGAATGAATCTTCAAGGGTTTTCCCAATAGTGCGTTTGATGCTTTCATCTGTTACATTAGTGTGTCCGTGGCGCGTTAATACATTGCGGAAGCAAATCACAATCCCGCGGGATGAGTCGGCCAAGGTATAATCGAAATCAAATAAATAAATACCGTATTCCATTTTGCGCTTTTGGCATAAAGATAGGGAATTAATAGATAATCTTTAGGACTTTTTGGGAGAAATAATTGCTTATTTTATGCTGGATACACGGCCGCCCGAGAGCCAGTGTTTGCGATAATACTCTTCATTCAGGTTACTGACAATCACTCCGCGACTGGTACTTGCATGGATAAATTTATTATCTTTCAGGTAGATTCCTACGTGGCTGGCGACTCTTTTTTTGCGTCCGTTATGGAAAAATACCAAATCTCCTTCACGTAAATTGCTCTTGCTTACTTTACGGCAGTTTTGGGTGCGCTGGTCGTCGGAGTTACGTTCCAACTTCTTGCGATAGACTTTTTTGTACAAGTGAGAAGTCAGGCCGGAGCAGTCTATGCCTCTTTTATTGTTGCCCCCTCCTCGATAGGGAACTCCCAACCATTCTGCTGATTCTACATACAACCGATGGTTGTCTTTCATGTCTATATCCATACGAAGGCGTATGGAGGCGCGTGCCAGTTCTTTGTAATTATAACTCGGGGCAGACGTGCCACATGAGGCCAGTAGAACGGCTAATGTATTTAGTATCAGTAGATGGGAGAGGAGTTTCTTCATTATCCTATTATTCTTTTACATTAAAATAGTCTTCCAATTCTTTCTCGGCAGAATTATCGTGATTGTCAATGTCACGGATAATCTTTCCGTTTTCAAGCAATGCGATGCGTGGACAGATATCAACTGTATGATTCAGGTTATGACTTGAGATGAGAATAGTCGCTCCGGTTTCTTCATGGTAGGCTTTCAGGATATGCTTGATTACCGATTGTGAAGTGGGGTCGAGAAAATTAAACGGTTCATCCAGTATTAATACTTGTGGTTGATGCAACATCGCGGAGATGATACCTACTTTCTGTTTGTTGCCTGCCGAGTAGTTGCGGATAAGCTTTTTCTGTCCAATCACTTCTCCGTTCATAAAGCGGTTGAACTTGCTAATCCGTTCATCCACTTCATCCTTTTTCAAACCATACATTTTTCCTACGAAATAGAAATATTCTTCGGGAGTGAGATAATCAATCAGAAAACTGTCATCGATAAACGCTCCGGTCACATTTTTCCATTCTTCACTCTTGCTCACATTGAAGTCGCCAATACATACATTTCCGCTGTCTGCTTTCAGTAAATCCAGCATCAGTCGGAACAGGGTCGTTTTTCCGGCACCGTTGTTACCTACCAATCCCAGCATATCACCGCTTTGAATGGTGTAGTTCTCTATGTCTACGGCTACTTTTGTACCGAAATCCTTTTTCAATTGCTCTATTGTGATATTCATACGTTATTCATTTTATCGGGAATCACGAAAGCCTTCCATGTTGTCATAGCGGCGTTTCATGAAACGGTTATAGATATTCTTTATCCAGATATTATGGGTTGCAATCAGTACCAGCCCTATAAGCATCATAATAACAAATGCCTTGTCCTGCTCCAAGACCATGGTCAGTGCGGAGTTGACAATTATCGGCATGAACAGGGCGCACGAGATGAGTAAACTCTGAAACAGGGAGTTGCCTCTGTTGCTGCGCATCACATTGGCGTTCAGCGGGAGCGTCTTTTTGTTGTATACAGCCAGTTGGAGCAAGGTGAAGAACACAGCCCCTATGGTGAAGAGCAAATAAGACAAGGCCATCAACGGAGAGATTTTTCCTTGACTGATAGGTATAATCATAATAAGCGAAGGAATCAGCAAAATCAGGCTGTTTAAATAATATTTAGCCCGCAATAAATTGTATATGGATTCCTTGCGGCTCATCAGGCCATCCAGATAATTCCCTTCGAAGCACATCACTTGTCCCAATGTCATGACGGGCAGAATGGCAAAATTATAGATGCAGATAAAGTTTGTCATTCTGTCGTAAACCTCGGTGAAGGCGAGTACACATGAGAATGCGATCATGATGATGAATCCCATACGGAACTGCGTCTTGACCGTCTTGTTGCGGAAATATAATTTCAGTTCCAAACGCAGGTATTCACCTATTTCCCCATAGCGGTCCAGAAATTTGTATTCTGATACATGCTTCATTTTCGTATCTTCCACCTTGGATATTTCGCTATAGAGTAAACGTATTTGCAAGGTGCGGTTGATGAGTATCATTGCGAGGATAGGGATAATGACACTCAGGTAGGCCGGCAGACTTCCTTCGATAAACCCTTCTCCCAGATTCATGGTGAAAGTACTGATGGGATTACCTTCGGGAATGAATTCGGCTAGGGCCAGCAGACCGTATACAGCCAACGGAAGTAACAAGTAAGCGGTTTTTTCGTTGAGCAGCATCTTGCATAGCAGATACCAATAGTTGTTCAATACCATGAGCAGCCATATACCTATCAGATAACACACGATTCCCGTTACTCCATAAAAACGAAAAATGGAAAGAAAAGCAAACGGTACGAAAAAGAAAAACCAGAAAAGGTTATACATGCTTATCGCTGATTGAAGCAATAAGGTGTCTATCAGTTTCTTCTTTTTGACCGGCATAAGCAGATATGGCTTGATTTCGTGCGAAGTGGCGGTTTGAATTACAAAACGCACTAGAAAGTCAGCCATCAACACATATATTAATCCTTGATTCAGGATGTGGTAAGACTCCATATTCGGAGCTGACGACTCAAAAGCTGAGGGCAGCGTTACCCCCATAAGTAAGAGGAGCGCTGCCCAATATGCTACCATGAAATAGATTAGAAACTTGGCAAAGCGGTTCTTGTCGAACATCGGACTCCGCTTTGCGGCAAGTTTCTCGTTTCTTCTTATAATCGTAAAAAGCATAGGCAAGGACGATTATTTTGTTTCGCCGGAAGTCATGCTGACTTCGATGCAATTGTCTTGTCCCAACAGAGCTTTGGCAAATTGTTTCACATCTTCGGGAGTGATACTTTCTACCAATTGCTGGAAATTGCTGTCCATATCGGCTTTATACCAATAATATTGGTTCAGCATATTCAACCAATAACCGTTTTCTTTTACTTGCTCGGTATGTTTCTTCAGCATAAACTCTTTTGCCTTGTTTATGTGTTCGGCAGACGGGCCTTCCTGTGCTATCTTTTGTAATTCGTTCATGACGATTTGCGTCATCTTCTCGCGTTTGGCAGGATCGGTATCGAAATAGATTTGCAGGAAAGCTTCATCGTCGTTCGGATAACGGCTGAGTTGTCCATATACACTCACACCATACGAACCGCCTTCTTTCTCGCGGACACTTTCCAGATATACCTTATCCAATGATTGAGTGAGGAAAGACATCAACACATCGTTCTTCAATGTATATTCGCATTTTCCACTGGCGACTATCAATACGCTGGCCAATGGAGTTTCCAGTTTCTTGTTGAAGATATTGGTGTATTTGCCTTTCCGGATATCCATCTTGGTATCGCGGAAATTTTCGGTGCGGTGGATGGTTGGCAATCCTCCCAGATAAGTCTCAATCAACGGCTTGGCCTCATCCAAGGTTATGTTTCCGACAAAGAGGAAAGTAAAATCTCCGGCGTCTTTAAAGCGGTCTTTATACATTTCCATGATTCGGTTGTAGTCAATTTTGTCAATCATATCCGCTTTGACACGTAAGGCTCTCGGATGGTTCATATACATTGCTTTCTGCAGTGAGTCAGACAATGCGATTTGCGGATTAGCCTCCTGATTGGCAAGGGCTGCTTTGGTGCGGCTCTTATATGATTCAAATGCATTTTGATCCATACGCGGAGCAGTGAAACTCAGGTAAACCAGTTGCAGCAGGGTTTCCAAATCTTTGGGTGAGCAGCTTCCGTTCATTCCTTCGCTCAGACCGTTTACGGCAGTACTGATGCTGGCTTTCTTTCCGGCCAGAACTTTTTCCAGATCTACATTACTGAAGTTACCCAGTCCACCCAATCCGGCTACATCGTTCAGTACCTTTATCTGAAGAATTTCATTGTCGGGGAACAAGGAGTTACCACCGGGACTGAATGCACGCATACGAATTTCGTCAGCCTTGAAATCTGTCGTTTTCAAGATGACACGTACACCGTTTGACAAAGTGAGTACGGTAGAACCGAACGGTCCTTCTTCTGTTTTTACGATGGTGCCGGCTTTCGGTTGTTCGGAAATTAACGGTTCATCGGATACCTTATCCTCATACGCAGTGAGTTTTTCAGCTTTCACCTTGTTGAGCACATCCATAATTTCTTGTTCGGTCGGATATTTCATGCCTTCTTTTTCAGGGCAGAAAATATTGACCACGATGTTACTGTCACTTACTAGTGACGGAATGAGTGAGTTGATTGCTTCCACCGGAATGTTGGGAGCAATTTGATTCATGATGGCATATTCTGCATCAATGCCGGGGATAGGTTCATTGTCGATGAAATGGCGTACATACTCGTTTACATACGCATTGTTTTTTACTTTATCACGTTCATTATAAGCTGATTCCAATTGGCGCAGATAATCCGCTTTGGCACGTGCGTATTCAGAGGCGGTAAAACCGAATTGGCGTACGCGTTCTATCTCGCGTGCCAATGCAGAAAGTGCTGTGTCTATTCCGTCTTCCTTACTTACGGCAATACCGGTAAAGGCATCCTTTGTCTTAGACAGGAAGAAGTTTCCATCTTCAGTCACTGCATAGATAAACGGAGGTTGCGGAGTTTCTTTCAGTTCGTTCAAACGGGCGTTAAGCATATTGTTTGCCATAGACTTCATATAGTTCAGTACCAGATAGTCCATATTGTTTTTAGCCTCATTGGGAACGATGTCATGTTTATGCCAGAGATAAATAATCGTGTTGGTCTGTTCCTTATCTTTGGCAATGGTCACAATTGTTTCTTTGTTGTCCGGCACGGGGAAGTACTCGCGTTCGGCTGGGTTTGCCGGCATTTTGATAGGAGAGAAGATTTCTTTAATCTTAGCTTCCATCTTATCTACATCAATGTCTCCGACAATCATGATGCCTTGTTGGTCGGGACGATACCATTTTTCATAATAGTCACGCAATGCCTGATGAGGGAAGTTATCTACCACTTCCATTGTTCCGATAGGCAGACGATGGCCGTATTTACTGTTTGGGTAGGCAATGGGAAGTACTTTTTCGTACATACGTATCATAGCTCCTGTGCTTGTGCGCCATTCTTCATGGATAACACCTCGTTCGCTATCGATTTCTTTCGGGTCGAGTGTCAGCCCGTCTGCCCAGTCATGCAGGATAAGCAGACAGGAATCTATAATTCCGTCTCGCGTAACGGGCACATTGTTGATGTTGTAAACAGTTTCATCAATAGAGGTATAAGCATTCAGGTTCTCGCCGAAACGTACACCGATACTTTCCAGATAGCTGATTAATGTTTTTCCGGGGAAGTTTTCTGTGCCGTTGAAGCACATGTGTTCCAAAAAGTGAGCCAGACCGCGCTGATTATCATCTTCCAAGATGGAGCCAACTTTTTGAGCGATGTAGAAATCAGCTCTTTTTTCGGGCAAATTGTTATGGCGGATGTAATACGTCAGCCCGTTTTCTAATTTACCGATGCGGACATTGGCGTCCGTAGGGATGGGTGGCATTTGCTGAGCAAATCCCACCGCAACGCTGCCTAGGATAAACCAGGCAGCCACTAGCTTCTTAAAGAAGTGTGTCATGGTGTTGTTTGTTGTGGGGTTATTGTTTTTTTATAAAAGTTCGTTGGCAGAGAGGTATCTTTCTACCTCGATAGCGGCCTTGCAGCCACTTCCTGCCGCAGTGATAGCTTGGCGGTAGTGCGGGTCGGCTACGTCTCCTGCAGCAAATACTCCGGGAACCTTGGTGCGGGGAGTACCGTCTTCGGTAATGATGTAACCCACTTCGTCTGTATCGACGTATGGTTTGAAAATATCAGAGTTAGGCTTGTGGCCAATAGCTAAGAAGAAACCGTCGATGGGAAGGTCGTAGTGCTCTTCGTTACATTCGCCTGCGCGTTTAACCAAGTGAACGCCTTCTACACCGTTTTCGCCGTATAGACCTGTTGCATTGTGTTCAAACAGGACTTTGATGTTCGGATGGTTCATCACGCGTGCCTGCATGATTTTAGAAGCGCGCAAGAACGGCTTACGTACAATCAGGTAAACCTGTTTGGCTAGGCCGGCTAAATAAATAGCTTCTTCACAAGCCGTATCACCGCCACCTACTACGGCAACCGTCTTTTTGCGGTAGAAGAATCCGTCGCAAGTAGCACATGCACTGACTCCCATGCCTGCATATTTCTTTTCATCGTCCAGCCCCAAATATTTGGCTGTGGCTCCTGTGCAGATGATGACCGTTTCTGTTTCGATTACCTTTTCGTTATCGATGGTGATGCGGTAAGGACGTTTGCTCAGATCGGCAGAAGTGGCGATGCCTGTGCGGATGTCTGCGCCGAAGCGTTCTGCCTGTTTGCGTAAATCTTCCATTAGCTGCGGTCCACTGATACCTTCGGGATAACCGGGGAAATTCTCTACATCGGTAGTAGTAGTGAGCTGTCCGCCCGGCTGAAGTCCTTCATAAAGGACCGGAGCAATGTTGGCACGCCCTGTATAGATAGCAGCGGTGTAACCTGCGGGGCCTGAACCGATAATCAGGCATTTTACTTTCTCTGTACTCATAATTTTTTATTCGTTACTTTAAATTGTTAGTTTCTTAAATCAATCACTTCGGCATTCGGATATTTCCTTTTATCAAACCTGAATGATTCATTATCCAATGGCTGATGGGTTTGATAAGAAGATACGATAATCTCGTTGACCGTTTTGTTACTTTGCAGTATTTTGATGTATAACGGTTCGTATGTTTTTGAAACAAATAAGGTAATGGAAGCGATTTCCTGTTTCTTCTCAGGAGTCAAGGTCACTTCATAACCTTGCTTGCCATTGCGGGTTTTCATACCTGCATACTTATAGTTATAACCGCTTTTATAGAGTGAGAGCAATGAGTATGGATTGATACCTTGCAGTTCCTCCGGGGTGGGGGTACTTATGTTCACTTCGTCACTGCTTTCCAGATAACTCCATTGCGTCTTCCCGTCAAACCAGCTTTGTACACCTCCGCTGTTCAGGTAGAATTGCTCTCCTTTTAACAGTAATGTACCGTTGGATGTACCGCCGAACACAGCGCGTATTCCTCCGGCATCTTTCATAGCCGCGGCTGTCTTGTCCAGCACTTCGCGGGCTTGTTTGTCCTTCTGGGCAAACATACTGGTCGAGAGGCACAGTGCCAATATCAATAAATATATCTTTTTTAATTTAAGCATGATTCTACTAAACAATTTATTGTTGCAGATTGTTCAATTTCATTTCCAGGTCGGTCTCGTCCATACAAAGTACATCACGTGCCTTACTTCCCTGAGTGGGGCCTACGATGCCTGCTTTTTCTAACTGATCCATAATACGTCCTGCACGGTTGTAACCGATAGAGAATTTACGCTGAATCAGTGAGGTAGAACCTTGTTGGTGGATAACTACCAGACGGGCTGCATCTTCAAACATCGGGTCGAGGCGGTTCATGTCCACTTCTCCTATGCTACTTTCACTTTCTTCACCCACATATTCGGGCAGCATGAAAGCGGTAGGATAACCTTGTTGTTTGCTGATGTAATTTGCGATGCGTTCCACTTCGGGAGTATCGACAAAAGCACATTGTACACGTACGGGATCATTGCCTTGTAAGTAAAGCATGTCACCCTTACCAATCAACTGCTGTGCACCCGAACGGTCAAGGATGGTACGGGAGTCCATCATGGCAGCCACACGGAAAGCGACACGGGCCGGGAAGTTGGCTTTAATGGTACCGGTGATGATATTTGTTGTCGGACGCTGGGTAGCGATGATAGCATGAATACCTACTGCACGTGCTAACTGTGCAATTCGACAAATAGGCAATTCCACTTCTTTTCCGGCAGTCATAATCAGGTCACCGAACTCATCGATGATAATCACGATGTAAGGCATAAAGCGATGCCCTTTTTCAGGATTCAACTGGCGGCTGATAAACTTGGCGTTGTATTCTTTAATATTACGGCATCCGGCTTTGCGTAATAAATCGTAACGCGTATCCATTTCTACACAAAGCGAGTTCAGCGTTTGCACCACTTTCGAAACATCGGTGATAATAGCATCTTCTCCATCTGGCAGTTTGGCAAGGAAATGTCTCTCTATCGGAGTATAAACAGAGAATTCCACTTTTTTAGGGTCTACGATAACAAATTTCAGTTCCGCCGGATGCTTCTTATATAATAAGGAAGTGACAATGGCGTTCAATCCTACGGATTTACCTTGTCCCGTGGCACCTGCTACGAGCATGTGCGGTGCTTTAGCCAAGTCTACCATAAACACTTCATTGGTGATTGTTTTTCCCAATGCTATTGGTAGTTCCATAGTGGTTTCCTGAAATTTCTTGCTGTTGAGAATAGATTGCATCGGCACAATACGCGGATTGGCATTCGGAACCTCTATACCAATAGTACCTTTACCCGGTATAGGGGCAATGATACGGATACCCAATGCAGACAAACTCAGTGCTATGTCATCTTCCAAATTACGGATTTTAGAGATACGCACGCCTTCTGCCGGAGTAATTTCATACAATGTAATAGTAGGTCCTACACTGGCTTTGATAGAGCTTATCTCAATGCCAAAACTGCGCAATACTTTGATAATGCGATCTTTGTTGGCATTCTGTTCTTCCATATCGATATTAGGGCCATTGTCCTCATATTGATTCAACAAATCAAGAGTGGGGAATTTATAGTTTTCCAGATCGAGGCGCGGATTATAAGGCTGTAAGGCAGGACCTTTATACTCTTCATCCTCTTCCGATGTATCATCGGATACGGTAAAGTCGGGTTCGTCATTATCTTCTTCCTCTTCTTCGCTTGTACTTGCAGGTGCAGAGAGTTGAGGCTCGTTCACCTGCTTTTCTTCAAAAGGGAATGGATCTTTGGGTGCTTCTTCCTCTTCGCTGCCTACTTCCACTTTTATGGGTTGTTCCAGCTCAAAGTCTACCACGGCAGGTTGTGGATTGGAATATTCTTTCTTTTCTTCTTTTTTAGGCTTGATATTTGCATCATAATTTTCGTTGTCGGTTGTTGTGGGCGTATCTTTCTTCTTCCTTCTGAAATTGGGATGAAGTGCCTTACGAATCATATTGATAGTTTCACTGCTCAGATAGACAAAGAAGAGAAGGGCGGTTATCAGTAAAAGCAGTCCCAGACCGGGTATGCCGATTTGAGAAACCAACCATGCACTTACATTATGTCCGTGCAGTCCTCCAGGGTAGATAAAACTGTCGCTGAAGGTTCCGTTGAAAATAAATCCCAGTGTAATGGAGAACCAAATAAGTAGGATAGAACAAGACATAAACCATTTCCATACACGGAACTGGTAGGCTTTCATCATTTTCATTCCTACAACAGCAAGGAAAAGAATGATGAAATAAGCGGCAAGCCCGAAACATTCGTTGATAAGGAAATCCGCCAATTGTGCACCGCGTGCGCCGGCGTAGTTTTTCACATGATTAGTGGTCTGCATCAGCTCACCCGGTTGCTGGTTGTCCAATATGCTTTGGTCTGCCGCTCCCGTGAAAAAGAAGGAAGTAAAAGCCAGCAATAAGTAAACGGCGAATATCACACTGATGAGTCCTATAACAAAATGTGTTGTCTCACTCTTAAAAAATGTAGTAAACCGATTCGTCGAAATCTTTTTAGGTTCGGTCTCTTTATCTGTTTTTTTCTTAGCCATATTTATTAATGCGATTTATTATTTCGCAAATGTACATGAAAATCATTAATTATTGGCTTAATTAATCTCTTTTTTCTTACCTTTGCGATTCAATTTTAATGTTATGGAAAAGTATAGTCAGGTGATATTTGACAAAAATACAGTGGAGTTTGTGACGGTAGCTGCCGAATATTGCGGCTTTTTAGAAAGAACACGTGATGCCAAGCGGGGCACATTTGTAGACACCGCCCTCAAAATTCTTCCGTTGCTCTATTTAAAAGCATCCATGATACCTCCTTGCGAACGGATAGGGGAGTTTGACCCCGAAACATTCGTAACAGAAGAAGATTATGAACTGATACGCATGGCTGTGGCCGAAGTGTTGGGCTCTAAAGACGACTATTTGGAAGTCTTTCTGCCTGATATGGCATACAGTGATACACCTATAAAGAAATGTATATCCGAAGATTTGGCTGATATTTATCAGGACTTGAAAGATTTTATCAGTGTGTTTCAATTGGGACTGAACGAGACGATGAACGATTCGCTGGTGATTTGTAAAGAGCATTTTGAAGAATTTTGGGGACAACGTTTGGTGAATACGATGCGTGCCCTGCACGATGTGAAATATAATTCCGCCGATGAAGACAAAGAAGATGTAATGGATGAAGACGATTCGGAAATGGAAGATGAGAACCGATTATTATGAAGTTAATAAAGAAAAGTATAAGTAAAGCAGAAATAGCTGCAATGCCCAAAGTGCTTTTTCCCGGACGTATATTTGTGGTTTATACCGAAAGTGACGCCGAAAAAGCAGTGGCTTATCTCAAGGATCAGCGCATAGTGGGAGTGGATACGGAAACCCGTCCCTCATTCAAACGAGGAACTACCCACAAGGTGGCATTGTTGCAGATTTCCACACAGGACACTTGTTTCCTGTTCAGGCTTAACCGTATCGGCATGCCCGATTCGTTGCAGGAGTTCTTGATGAGCGATACCCTCAAGATAGGCTTGTCACTGAAAGATGATTTCAACTCATTGCGTAAACGTCAGGATATGCGTCCCGATCGTGGAAACTGGATAGAATTGCAAGAATATGTAGGCAAGTTTGGTATTGAAGACAGAAGCCTGCAAAAGATATATGCCAACCTTTTCGGAGAGAAGATCTCAAAGAATCAGCGCCTTTCCAATTGGGAAGCCGATGTACTGAGTGAAGGGCAAAAGTTATATGCTGCCACCGATGCATGGGCGTGTGTGGAAATTTACAACTGCCTGTCCGAATTGGAACGCACGGGCGATTACGAAATAATACAAAACGAACCAATAGAATCAACAGTAACTACCGATGGCTTATAAAAAAGTATACCTGAAACCGGGTAAAGAAGAATCGTTGAAACGTTTTCATCCTTGGGTGTTTTCGGGAGCTATCCATCACATAGAGGGAGAGCCCGAAGAAGGTGAAATTGTAGATGTGTACACATCAAAGAAAGAATTTATTGCTTGCGGACATTTCCAGATTGGGAGCATTGCCGTACGGGTGCTAACCTTTACTCAGAAAGAAATAGACCATGACTTTTGGAAACATCGTCTGGAGGTGGCGTATGATTTGCGCCGGAGTTTAGGTCTGGCTGGCAACCCCACCAATAACACTTACCGTTTGGTGCATGGAGAAGGTGATAATCTGCCGGGGCTTATTATAGATGTGTATGATCATACGGCAGTGATGCAGGCACATTCTGCCGGTATGCACGTCTACCGCATGGAGATAGCCGAAGCCTTGTCGGAAGTGATGGGCGATGTGGTTCGGAATATTTATTATAAGTCGGAAACCACTTTGCCGTTTAAGGCGGATTTAGAACCAGAAAATGGCTTTATCAAAGGAGGAAGTCCTGAGAATATTGCTATGGAATATGGTTTGAAATTCCATGTGGATTGGCTGAAAGGACAAAAGACTGGTTTCTTTGTCGACCAACGCGAGAACCGTCATTTACTGGAACGTTATTCCAAGGGGCGTAATGTACTGAATATGTTTTGTTATACCGGTGGATTTTCTTTCTATGCCATGCGCGGAGGAGCAAACCTGGTACATTCGGTAGACAGCTCTGCCAAAGCCATCGATCTGACAAATATGAATGTAGAGCTTAACTTCCCCGGTGACTCGCGTCATCAGGCTTATGCCGAAGATGCTTTCAAGTACTTGGACCGTATGGGGGATCAGTATGATTTGATAATCCTAGATCCGCCAGCTTTTGCCAAACATAAAGATGCCCTTCGCAATGCTTTGCGCGGATATACCAAGCTGAATGCCAAGGCGTTTGAGAAAATAAAGCCGGGAGGAATTCTGTTTACTTTCTCTTGTTCGCAAGTTGTGGATAAAATGAATTTCCGTAATGCTGTGTTTACTGCGGCTGCACAAAGCGGACGTAGCGTGCGTATTTTGCATCAACTCACACAGCCGGGTGACCATCCTGTTAATATTTACCATCCTGAAGGTGAATACCTGAAAGGATTGGTATTGTATGTCGAATAATCTATTGTCTGTATTCGGGTGTAGGCTTTGCACCCGAATATAGTTATGAATGTATTATAATAGCTGCTACTTATTCTTGGAAGTATCTGTAAAATATAAAAATAGTTAAACAAAAGCAAAAAAGTACTCGCTTGTTATGTTTGATAACATAAAATCTGTATCTTTGCACTGTGTTTTTCATGGTATTAGATTTAAGGTTAATGAAGATTGGGTGTCTGGGATAGATACCCTTCTTTTTTTATCCCTCTTTTCTTATATGAATATCCTTCACGATTAAATGGAACTATCCCCATTGAATTTCTACTGACTCGTTATATTTTCAAGAAATGAAATATTATCGCTTTATTTTTGTAAAACTGATTTTAATATTTATCTTTGTCATGTCGTTCAGTATGAACAGTGTTCTTTAGGACGATAAAAGAAAATGTGCTAAGGCTTTATTCTTGTCAAGACGGAGGAGAAGTTGTTTCTATAAATAATAAATGGAATGCCCTCGTCTGATGTTATGGATGTCTTAAAACTTTGCGAATACCTGTTTTGGTTTTGAGATGATGGTCTTGAGCTATTTGATATATCGATATGTTAATGATATGACGAGCCGAACGTAATGTTCGGAAAAGGACGAAAACAAGTCAGATTGAATGATGCTGTGAAGCATCATTCAATCGCAACTACAATTCTACAGTGTTGCACATTTCCTGTCACAAAGAGAGGATAGCTTTCACACAGAATCTTCATGAACAGAAAGTGCCATACTTGTTGTGTGTGAAAGAGATTATATCAGGAAAATGAAATATTCTTCAATGATTTTTGTCGTATACAAATAATAATATATTTATTTATAAATTCATTAGAAATGAAATTTAATAGGTTATATGTCGTATTTAGTTTTGCTCTTGTTATTGTAGGATGTAGCGGTGATGGACAATATAGAGAGGCATTACTTCCTCGGATTGATGTTAATAAGGAATATCCTGTGAAAGAGATTTTTCTTCAGGATGTAGCTGATATTGAGTATATTCCATTAGAAACGAATGAAAATATGTTGTTTCAAGGTACAATAGCTGCTGTGTCTGATAAAGGAATGCTTGGCATGAGCCAACAAGAAGGCAAACTGTTTTTGTTTGACCGTAGTGGTAAAGCAAAAAACTTTATTTGCAGAAAGGGGGATGGTCCTGAAGAATATAATGATATTCAGAATGTTGATGTGGACTGGCAACGCGGTGAGATTTATGTGCTGGGGGCACCGTCCAAAGTATATGTTTATACTTTGGACGGTACGTACAAACGTACATTGGATACTAAAGTTAATATCCGGCAAAGGGATATGCTTAATTATTCGGCTGATAAGCTTGTATTGTTTAAGGAAAAGGCCAATGTCGGAAAGGAGGGCGAAATAACTGCATATCATCCTGTCATGCTGTTGGATAAATCGGGCAAAACGATTGATTCATTACAATACGTAAAAGACTGGGAGGCCAGCCTGTCTATTAGGATAGACGGTAATGAGAATTGGAAAGCATATCTATATTGTGAAGTCATGTTGGGGCAAGGTGGAGAAACTTACCTGAATGATATGGCTTCTGATACTGTCTATCAGATAAATAAAAAGACAAATGAATTGTTTCCTATACTGTTGCGTACGCCTTCTGTCAGAGATTCGGAAGGCGGAAAATATTATCTGCGTCTGGAGGGAGTCACTTCACGTTATTATTTCTTGAAATGCCAGATTTCGTCTTTGAATATGAAGGGTATGGTGATAAAGGATGATAAGAGCTATTCATTAGTATATGATCGGCAGACAGGAGAGATATTCCGCCCTACTTTTAGAAACAAAGATTTTCCATCCGAAGAATGGAGTTACATGATGCGGAGCAATGGTGAGAAAGATTGTGTCTATCAGAAGCTGGAGTCGTTTGCTCTGAAAGAAGCATTGGAAGAAGGACAGTTGGAAGGTTCGTTGAAGACTGTTGCGCAAGGATTGGATGAGGATGATAATCCGGTAATCATGGTTGTCAGATTTCGATAAATAGAGTTTTTGTGTTGTCCTTTTTATAAGAAATATCCTGTTTGACTCGAAGTTTTTACTTACATTTGCCGTTATAAAATAAATTGTAAGTGAAAAACATGAAAAAACAACTATCTGTAACGTTGGCTTGTTTCCTTCTAGCTTCGGTTACCGCATCAGCTCAAGGCTGGAGAACTTATGAAGAGGCTGCTCAAGGAAAGGCTTATGAAAAGTCCGATTGTGTGACTTTGTTGGACAGTACATTGGTGTCTGTTCAACCTAGCGGACAAGGCTCTTTCGCCGTATGTAAAGTAATAAAAGTACAAACTCCGAAAGGAGCTGTATCCAATCGGGTCATTAAGTATGATTATGATCCGTTGACGGCTCATGCTGAGTTTAAGCGTGTGACGGTCTACCGTGCAGACGGAAATGTGGAGAACCTTGATGTTGCAAAAACTTGTGATTATGCTGCACCCGCACGTGCCATCTACTGGGGAGCACGCCAGATAATGCTTGAGGTCGGTGCATTGCAACCCGGTGATATAATTGATTATGAAATAGCAAAAAAAGGTTTTACTTATGCGTTACTGGCTGCTACACAAGAAGATGATTCCAGATTTATTCCTCCTATGCGCGGACAGTTCTACGATATTGTACCTTTTTGGAGTGCTAATCCTACGGTGAGAAAAGTCTACAAGGTAGTTGTTCCGATGGAGAAGGAAATGCAGTTTCAGTTCTATCAGGGTGAATGTACCTCTTCCATGCGTTATGAAGGCAATCGCAAGGCATATACTTTTGCTATGAACGATATCATGCCTTTCGGTAGAGAACCGAATATGGTAGACCTCTTTGATGCAGCCCCAAAGCTGATGATGTCTTCCACTCCCAAATGGCAAGATAAATCATTATGGTTCAATAAGGTGAATGAAGACTATGGCAGTTTTGCTCCATTGCCTGAAGTTCAGAAGAAGGTAGACGAACTCATTAAAGGCAAGAAGACTGAAATGGAAAAGATTGCCGTGCTTACCCATTGGGTGGCAGATAATATCCGCTATGCCGGCATTTCGATGGGCAAAGGAGAAGGGTATACCTTGCATAATACAAAGATGAACTACACTGACCGCTGTGGAGTATGTAAGGATATTGCCGGAACCTTAATTTCATTCCTTCGTATGGCTGGCTTTGAGGCGTATCCTGCGATGACAATGGCTGGAAGCCGTGTAGAAAGTATCCCTGCCGACCACTTTAACCACTGTGTGGCAGTAGTGAAATTGAGTAACGGAACTTATATGCCTCTTGATCCGACTTGGGTGCCTTTCTGTCGTGAACTATGGAGTAGCGCCGAGCAACAACAGAATTACTTGCCGGGTGTTCCCGAAGGTTCGGACCTCTGCCTGACACCGGTTTCTGCGCCCGAAAACCATTATTTCCGTATTAAAGCGGATAATCGTCTGGATGCGGACGGTACTTTGCGAGGTACTTTTACTGTTACGGCCGAAGGACAGAGCGATAGTAATATCCGTCGTATATTTACGACCGGTTTTCAGAGTGAATGGAAAAACACGATGGAACGTCAGCTGCTTGCCGTCTCTCCGAAAGCTCGGTTGCTCAGTGTGGATTATGGACGGAATCCCAAAGATTATCAATCAGCTCCTATAAAAATAACTTTCCGTTATGAAATTCCCGATTATGCTCTGAAAGGTGGAGAAATGTTGTGCTTCCGTCCGATGGTAATGAATAATCTTTATAATCAGGTACGTTCGTACTTGCGTATTGATACCGGGATGAAGGAACGTAAATATGGTTTTAAAGATGCTTGTTCGCGGCTGGTGGAATTGGATGAGACCATTCAGCTTCCGACCGGATATAAGATGGAAAACCCTGATAGAAATGATGATATGGCAGGTGAAAGTGCAGATTTTGAAGGCTCGTTGGTACAAAAAGGAAATAAAATATTTCTGCATAACAAACTTGCTTTGAAGAAACGGGTTTATGAGGCTTCGGACTGGGACTGTTATCGTGAAGCTGTGAATATGCACAAGGCTTATGGAGATTATTTAGTGATTAAAAAGTAAAGTAGAATGAAGAAGACATACTATTATATATGTACGTTGGCTGTGCTACTGTTGATGGTGGCACTTCCGGCAAAGGCAGTTTCCGAGGCAGAATTCGGCAAACTGGCCAAGTCTTACACGCTTCATGCGGACGGTAGTCAGGAATGGCGTGTACAAAAAGAACTTACCTTGTTTACTCATGCAGCAATGAATGGTCTGTATGGTGAGAGTTTCATCATTTACAATCCTGCTTATCAAGAATTGAAGATACACGAATCGTATACTCGCCAGAAAGATGGAAGCCTAGTAAAGACTCCCGATAATGCTTTTGTTGAGGTGCTTCCCTCGGCTGCTGCCGATGCTCCGGCTTACAATGGCTTGAAAGAAATGGTTGTGGTGCATACCGGACTTGAGTTGGGGGCTACTATCTATTTGGATTACTCTGTTATCACTCGTCCGGGCTACCTGTCCGAATTGGATATTTATGAGCCGGTAGAGGAGTTGTCTCCGATAAAAGAGTATGTACTTTCACTGTCTGTACCCGACAATAAACCTTTGCATTATGAACTCTTGAACGGTAAAGCGACTCCTGTAGTGAAAGTTGCTGATGGTATGAAAACCGTAATCTGGACACTTAAAAATGTCCAACCTCGTCCTCGTATGTTGGATGTTTCTGTTCCGGCAGGAAATATGCAGGCTATTGTAGCTTCTACTTACGGTTCGAAAGCCGATGCCCTGAAAGTGCTCAAAAAGCAATTCCCGGTTGTCGATGATAAAGCTGTGGCTGAGTTGGCTCAAAAGCTGACAGCAGACGCAAAAACTACCGAAGAAAGAGTAAATCGGTTGGAAACTTATATCCGTAGTTTGGGAACTTGTCGTCTGTCATTGCTTCAAACAGGATATCGTTTGCGTCCCGCATCGGAAGTGATTCGTTCGGCGTATGGAACAATAGAGGAAAAAAATGTGTTGTTGGCTGCTTTGCAACAGGCGGCAGGTATTCCGGCAGAAGTGAAAGCTGCGTTTCTTAAAGCAACCGATGAGGCCGCTGTGGGCTTGTCTGCTCTGAATAACTTGTTTGTAGAAAATCAGGCAATAGCAGATTTGAGAGACTTCTATGCCATTGTGAACATGGATGCACGTCCTGTGCAACCGGCAGTCAAGTCGCATGTCATTTCAAAGACAGATACTTTGAAAATAACTCCCGAAGGAGGTAAGGCTTTGGCGGGCGGTTATCGAATGTATACATTGCCGCAGATATCTAAAGGATGGGCCGCTTATGAAGGACGGATGACTACGCTCAACTCACAGCGTCCTGTGAATCTTCTTCTTTCTTATTTGCCCGACGAGACGTATACCTGTATTGTAGAAACGACAGGCGGAATGACTCCCGTGGCACTTCCGGCTGATAAAAAGATTGATAATAATATCGGTACGGTAGAAGTGGCGGTAAAGAAAATCGGAGATAAGATAGAGATACTTCGATCTTTGAAACTGAAAAAACAATTGATTACTCCGACAGAATATCCGGCTTATTATCGTCTGATGACGGAATGGATGGATACTGCCGCCACGACTTTGTTGTTCTAAACTTCGGGAAATTATTTTCCGTGGGGACGGATTCAGTCATGTATCCTGAAATGCGGGAATTTCGTAAGCGTGAAGACTAATTAAAGAAAAAAAGAAATGCGAATATTCAGGATTCGGTCCCGGATATTCGCGTTTTTCATTCTTTTCTGTAGATTTATTCGGGATGCAAAAGGAATTTTATGAACCATTCTTTCGAGTGAAAAAACACGTTAGTACGTGCAAAAGCGTGCTCTCTGACGCGGAATGAAATCCCCCCAAAATGTTCAAGCTGAACCTAAAAAAAACTATTTTTGATGTAACGTTTATTGGTGTGGCTGTGTCTTATTAGTGAACATGGAACAAAATGAATTTGAAATAGAGGCAAAACGAATGCGACCGGCCTTACTCAGAATGGCCATCCGTTATCTGGAAGATTCCGACGACGCAGAAGATGTAGTGCAAGATGTGTTATTGAAGCTATGGTTCCTGCGTGAAAAGTTGGACGAATACCGCAGCGTAGATGCACTTGCCATTGTTGTAACCAAGCATTTGTGCATCAACCGCATGCGGGGAGCCCGGATAGAAAAGGTGGAATTGGAAGAAGGTGTCCGCATAGGCGGTGGGGATAACCCGGAAATGAAGTTGGTGGCAGAAGAGAATATGCAAGAGATTCTCGATTCCATATCTACTTTGCCCAACCTTCAGCAAGCCATCCTCAGGATGAAGCACATTGAAGGTTTCGAAGTAGAAGAGATAGCCCGAATGACAGGTAGTACAGCCATAGCTGTGCGAACTAATCTGTCGCGGGCAAGAAAGAAAGTACGTGAACAATTTATGATACATAATAGATGATGGAACTAACGAATAAGAACATAGAAGAATACATCAATCGTTTTCTGGACGGTGAAACGACCAATGCCGAAGAACAAGCTATCTATCGCTTCTTCCGCACAGGCAAAGTGCCTGCTCATCTGAAAGAATACGCACCGATGTTTGCCTGGTACGAGGGAGGTATGCAAGGAGAACCTAAGCCACAGACTGTGGAAGATACAAAACAAGAAAAGAAAAAAACTTTCAGCCTTCGTATTCCTGTAACGGCATGGAGTGCAGGAATTGCGGCAATGGTAGTAGTTACACTGGGACTGGGATTATTGGTCTTTTCGGGACAAAATGCTGCAAAGAATCATAAATGGTCTTGCTACGAAGGCAGTTATATAGAGGTAGACGGTAAACGCATAACCGATGTGAAGAAGATTATGCCGTGCATTATCGAAACATTGGAACATGCTGATAAGGTGGAACAATTGGCACAGCAACGGATAGATGAAATTCATCGTTCGGAACAGGAGATAAAGGAAAAGGAAGATTTGGTAAATAATTAAAATATTAGATATTATGAGAAAGAAAACATTGTTGAGATGGTTCATGGCCTGTGTATTGCTGTGCTGTGGTGTGAGTGGAATAAAAGCACAAAAAACAATCGATAAGATGGCAAATGAACTTGAGAAAAGGGATGATGTGGCCATCAACTCAGTGACCAAGCGTGATCCTAAAACACGTAAGGTGATAAAGGTAGTAAAGACTTATTCCGTCAAAGATACTAAATTGGGCAAGCGCCTTATCGATGCTTTCGAAAAGGATGAAGAATATGCCGAAACAGCTATAAAGGATATGCCTAGAGGACGAAATGCAGGACAAAAGGCTAATTTTACTTTTATCTTTCGTTCTGATGATGAAAAACGTACTTATACATTGAGTACGAATGAGAGTGGTAATGTGTCATTTACCATTATTATCAGTCCCTTAAAGAATGGCAGGGAAATAGCCGATGCGGATTGGATTATTGAAAACACCAATCATCAGTTTTGCCAGACCACTACCACTATTGATAAGAACGGAGATGTATATCTGAACGGAAAGCGGGTGACAGGTATCAAAAAAGCGAAAAACATACAAGTCAATAACGGTAGAGTGTATGTTGATGGTAAGTTGGTGAAAGATAATGATTAAGCATAAGCTATTTTTCATATAACACACTCTCTCTTTGAGATTAGAATTAACTTTTTAATCGTGTTTATACCCATTGGTTATTGTGAAATAGCCAATGGGATTTTTCTTTTTTTATCCATTTCCCGCAAAAAATAGAATTGTTTTATATCTTTGCACGTATTATAAAAGAACACACATAAAAAATATGAAAAACGAAATTACCGGAATGAAATTCAGACTGATTGTCATGAACTTCTTGCAGTTTGCTGTATGGGGCGCATATCTGACTTCGATGGGTACTTATCTGTATAACATTGGGTTGGGTGAGAAAATCGGTCTGTTTTATGCCATGCAAGGCATTGTCTCGCTATTTATGCCGGCTGTTATGGGAATCATAGCCGACCGATGGGTGCCTGCCCAAAAACTTTTGGGATTCTGCCATTTTATGGGAGCGGTCTTTATGGTTGCCGCCGGTTATTATGGAATGACATCGGGAGATAACACGGAGTTCTCGTTTCTTTTTTCTTTATACTCTTTTAGTGTGGCATTCTATATGCCTACGCTGGCACTCTCTAATTCAGTGGCATATACAGCATTGGATAAAGTGAAATTGGATCCGGTGATTGCATTCCCGCCTATCCGTATTTTTGGAACAATCGGTTTTATCTGTTCTATGTTGCTTACAGATGTGCTGGGCTTTCAAGCCAATTATATGCAGTTCTTTTCGTGCGCTTGTTTCGGATTACTGCTGGCGGTTTATTCATTTACCTTGCCGGACTGTCCTGTGAGCAAAGGAAATGAAAAGAAGTCGTTGGTAGATGCGATGGGGCTACGTGCTTTTTTACTGTTCAAACGTAAAAAGATGGCCATTTTCTTCGTCTTCTCTATGTTGCTGGGTGTCTCTTTGCAGATAACCAATGGATTTGCCAATCCCTTCCTCAGTAGTTTCGATAAGATTCCCGAATATGCGAATACCTTTGGTGTGCAGCATGCCAATGCATTGATATCTCTGTCACAAGTGTCGGAAACATTGTGTATCCTGCTTATTCCTTTTGTGTTGAAGCATTTCGGCATTAAGCGTGTCATGTTGATTGCTATGTTGGCATGGGTACTGCGTTTCGGACTGTTCGGACTGGGTAATCCGGGATCGGGAGTATGGATGTTCGTTTTGTCTATGATTGTATATGGCGTGGCATTCGACTTCTTCAACATTTCAGGTTCGCTCTTTGTTAATAGAGAGACTGATTTGGCCATCCGTTCCAGTGCACAAGGATTGTTTGTCATTATGACCAATGGGGTTGGTGCAACTGTAGGAACACTGAGCGCTCAGGCCGTAGTGAATCATTTTGTAGATTTTGGCAGTGAGGCACCACAGGTAGCGGGATGGAGCAGTGCATGGTTTGTATTTGCGGGATACGCTTTGGTGGTGGCTGTGCTGTTTGCCTTGATATTTAGGTATAAGCATAACCCTGAAGAAATATAATTAAATAATAAATAAGTAGGTATTGCCTGTTTCGGGCATAAAATAAGATTGGATTATGGATGAAATAGAATTGAAGTTACATGACATGTCTTCTACTTTGCAGCCTGTAGATGCGTATGCATTAGTGCTGGAAGAAGTGAACGGCAATAGAAAATTGCCCATTATTATCGGCTCTCTAGAGGCGAAGGCTATTAGAATTAAGATGTTGGATTATAAATTGCCGCGTCCGTGGACACATGATTTATTCTTGTCTCTGACGGAACAGTTGGGAGTAATCTTGAAAAAGATTTTAATTTATAAAGTGGAGGATGGAATTTACTATTCTTATCTTTTCTTTGATAAAGCAGGGGAAGAGATAAAGGTTGACTCGCGCACTTCGGACGCAGTGGCACTGGCATTACGGTATAACTGCCCTATATATACCACTGCTCAAATTATGGATGAAGAGTATCTGCGGGAAGAGAGTGACAGCTCCTTCGCCGTTACTGTCAATATGGTGGGTGTTTCTGTATTGAGAGAAGCGTTGGCAAAAGCTGTTGCAGAAGAAGATTATGAACAGGCTTCCCGATTGCGAGATGAAATAAGACGGCGTGAAGAACAAAAGGAACAAGATAAAGAGTAGAGAATTATGCATGTATTTTATACGCCCGACATAGCCATAAACCCCGAGCTTCCCGAAGAGGAAGCCGGGCATTGCTTACGGGTTCTGCGTCTGTCAATAGGAGACGAAGTGACATTGACTGATGGAGCAGGGTGTTTTTATAAAGCTGTAATCAGCGCAACCGGTGGAAAACGCTGTCAAGTGAAAGTAACGGAAACCATTCCACAGGAAAAAGGCTGGAATGGTTATCTGCATGTGGCTATGGCGCCTACTAAGAATATGGATCGAACCGAATGGTTTGTTGAAAAAGCAACAGAAATAGGATTCGACGAACTGACCTTTCTCAACTGCCGTTATTCTGAACGGAAAGTCATTAAAACAGAACGTATAGAAAAGATATTGGTTTCTGCTATCAAACAATCGTTGAAAGCGACTAAACCGGTCTTGAATGAGATGACGGATTTCAATAAATTTATTACTCGTGACATTGAAGGACAGAAGTTTATAGCTCATTGTTATGAGGGGGAGAAACCTTTGTTGAAAGATGTGATTTGTCCGGGTGAAGATGCTCTTGTCTTGATTGGGCCCGAGGGAGATTTCAGCGAGGAAGAGGTAAAGAAAGCTATAGCGAATGGGTTTCAACCAATTAGTTTGGGGAAATCGCGCCTTCGTACTGAGACCGCGGCACTGGTAGCTTGTCATACCATGAATTTATTAAATCAAAAATAAGCGTATGAGAAAAACGATTTGGGGATTTGCCTTGCTAGTAGTAATGGCACTCCTAGCCTCATGTTCCGAGAGCAGTGAATATACTAATGCTATTCCCAAAGATGCGGCAATGGTGGTGTCGTTGGACTTTAAGTCAATGGCACAAAAAAGTGGTATCAATGGCAAAGAAGGAGAGTCTGTAGTGACAAAATTGACGGAGGTCTTGAAAAGCGGGCTGGAAGGTGAAGCGTATGCAACAGCCGAGAAGATAGTGAAGAACCCTGCCGAGACCGGACTTTCACTGACAGATAAAGTGTATCTGTTTATTACCCCTAATTCCAATACTTTCGCTGTTGTGGCAAAGGTATTGAGCGAGGGCAAGGTGAAATCTCTGATGCAATCATTAAAAGAACAGCAATTATGTTCGGACTTGAAAAGCGAAAGCGGATGTACTTGGACTACTGTGGGTAATGGCTTGTGTGCTTATAATAACGGTACATTTCTGTTGGTGGGGACTCTTGACAGTGACCCCGAGGGTATGAAAGGTACAGTGTTGGCATGGATGCGTCAGGATGCTGCGAACAGTTATGCTTCTACCTCTGATTTTGCAAAATTGAGAGATACCAAAGGTGAAATTAATGTGGTTGCCAATATGTCTGTGTTGCCACGTGAGGCGACCATGCAGATGCGTATGGGTATGCCGGCCGATTTAAAGCTGGAAGATATTAAATGTTTGCTTACCACTACTTTTGAAAAGGGAAAGATTGTGGTGGATTTTGAATCGTTGATTGAGAATAAAGAACTGATAGCGCTGTATGAAAGGCAAACACAAACCTCCACACCGTTGAAAGGAACATATATGGAATATTTTCCGGCAAATACATTACTATGGGCTAGTGGCAATTTTAATGGTGAGGCAGTTTATAACTTGCTTTGTGAAAATCCTACCATCAAACAATCATTGGATAATCCGATGTTGCCGATTGATTTGAAAACTATCTTTTCTGCCATTCACGGTGATATAGCTATCGGCTTTAGTTCGTTGGTAACTAATGATTTGCTGGTGTACGCTGATGTTACAAATAAAGAGTTTTTGAAAGCTTTTGAGGAGCTTCGTCCTTTGTTGGCATTGTCGGGTGGGCAGATGAAGTTGAACTCAACTGGCACAGACCAATATGAATTCCGTATGTATAACCAAAGCATTTGGTTCGGAGTAAAAGACAAGATGTTCTATTTGTCCAATAATGAGCAAATGGCTGATGAGGCCGGCAGACGTTATGGCGTTTCGCTGCAGAATACTACTTGGGCATCTGAGGTGACTAAAAACCGCAGTTTTATGGCTTTCAATACAGTGGAACTGTTGAATGAACTCAATGCTGCCCCTTATCTTTCACGAATGTTGGGACAGGAAGCGGTTGTGATAATGAAAAATGTGTTCGGACCGTGTGAATACATCGATGTAATGGCACCCGACTGGAAGAACGGACAGATGAATATTGTAATGAAAGACAAGGATACAAACGTACTGCAACTCATAGTGCGTGCATTAGAAAATTTATGAATAGCATAGAATTACAACAAACCCTTCCTGCTGTTTTTGCAGGAAGGGATTTTATTGTTTCTGATGTGTGGCATCAGGCATTGCAACTGAAGCGCGGTGAAGCTTATTTGATAGAAGCCGCATCGGGAACAGGTAAGTCGTCACTTTGCAGCTACATATATGGATATCGCAACGACTATCAGGGGATTATCAGTTTTGACGGTAAGAATATTCGTAACTTCTCTGTAACCGACTGGGTAGAAATACGCAAACACTCGATTAGTATGTTGTTTCAGGAGTTACGCCTTTTTACCGAACTCACAGCTTGGGAGAATATTCAACTCAAAAATTCCCTAACAGGATATAAATCAAAGAAAGAAATTAAGGTATGGTTTGAAATGTTCGGCATAGCCGATAAATGGGATACTCCGGTGGGCAAAATGTCTTTTGGACAACAACAGCGTGTAGCACTTGTCCGTGCTCTCTGCCAACCGTTCGATTTCATCTTTCTCGATGAACCCATCAGTCATTTGGATGAAGAAAATGGACGTCTCATGTCGAAGATATTAGTGGAAGAAACGGATAAACAAGGTGCCGGCATCATTGTAACTTCCATTGGAAAACATTTGGAGTTAAACTACACAAAAACATTGAAACTATGAGATTGGTTTGGAAATTATTGCGTCAGCATATCAGTTTGCCTCAATTGGCGGGTTTCTTCTTTGCCAATCTGTGTGGTATGGTGATTGTGTTGCTGAGTGTTCAGTTTTATAAAGATATTTTGCCGGTATTTACGGAAGGGGATAGCTTTATCAAAAAAGATTATATCATTGTCAGCAAGAAGATAAGCACGCTGGGGACATTTGTAGGGAAAAGCAATACTTTTTCAGATAAAGAAGTGGAGGATATTAAGGCACAGTCGTTTACCAAAGAGGTAGGAGCCTTTACCCCTTCCCAGTTTAAGGTATCGGCGGGAATGGGTATGGAAAAAGTAGGCTTGCAAATGTCTACTGATATGTTTTTTGAATCTGTACCTGATGAGTTTGTAGACGTGAATCTTGATAAGTGGGTGTTTAATGAAAACAAACCGGTGATACCCATTATCATTCCACGTAACTATTTGAATCTGTATAATTTCGGGTTTGCACAGAGCCGTAGCTTGCCGCAACTTTCGGAAGGTGTGATGGGAATGGTAAATCTTGATATCCGCATCAGTGGTGGCGGTCACAGGGAGGTCTTTAAAGGAAATATTGTCGGTTTCTCCAATCGTCTGAATACGATTCTTGTTCCCGAAACATTTATGAGATGGGCTAATGAGAACTTTGCACCTGGAGCCAAGAGCGAGCCTTCACGTCTTATTGTAGAAGTCAATAATCCGACTGACGACCGTATAGCCAAATATTTTAAGGATAAAGGATATGATACGGAAGACGATAAGCTGGATGCCGGAAAAACCACTTGGTTTTTAAAAGTCATTGTAGGCATTGTGCTTTCTGTCGGATTGCTTATCAGTGTATTGTCGTTCTATATTCTAATGTTGAGTATCTATCTGTTGTTGCAGAAGAATACGACCAAACTGGAGAATTTATTGTTGATAGGGTATAGTCCGGCTAAAGTGGCATTTCCTTATCAACTCCTCACTTTAGGCCTGAATGCCATTGTACTGATACTTTCAGTAGGTGTCGTACTGTATGTGCGTAGCAGCTACATGAAATTGATTGGAAAACTGTTTCCGCAGTTGGACGAAGGGAGTATGTGGCCGGCAATGCTGGTGGGAGTTTTACTGTTTGCCGGTGTGTCGGTGTTCAATGTGATTGCAGTGCGAAGAAAGGTCGCTTCTATTTGGATGCATAAAAGTTAAGAAGAAAGGGAGAAGATAATTTCTCCCTTTTTTCTTTGATAATAAAAGAATTAGTGTATATTTGCATTTGAGCAGTTATACATTCTAAGCAAGCTAATTATGGACAGGGTACTTCTTTTTGACCGGTTTTCTCAGCAAGCTCTTCAGACCTTGCACCGGTACCGTGCTGTTATGTTTAGTCCAACCATTCTTGTGTCTCAGCTATTCCGGTGATTTTTTAATCCCTATTTCTTACACACATTAACATGAGTATATTATGGACAACAGACCGACTATCGCCGAAGTACAGGAATGGGTACTGAAGTTGTATAACACATGTGAACAAACCATCACAGATGAGGAACGTAAAGAGCAGCATAAATATGCCATTATGGTGCAACGTCCGCAAGACAAGAAGTTTTTGGTAAAGATGCTGGATGAGTCTTCCCAAATTCGTGACCGCAAGAAACTGGCTGAACGCATTAAGAAGCTGATAGACCGTTACGGTGTACCTGAGTTTCTTAATAAGCGCGATGCTTTCCTTTTTAAAATGTATCAGGCATTTGGACATTATTTTGACTTTATAGCTATTCCCATTATCAAGAAACGTCTCCGTTCCGATACCTCTAAAGTGATTCTTGATGAGGCTCGTCCCCAATTGACGGAACATCTAGCCACTCGTTTCAAACAGAAAATCGGACAGAACGTAAATCTGTTGGGGGAGGTCGTATTGGGTAACGGAGAAGCAGACCATCGTTATCATCATTATCTGGAAGCATTGGAAGCTCCTGATATCAATTATATTTCCGTTAAAATTTCGGGTATCTATGCGCAGACGCATGCACTGAACTATGCCGAAAGCTTTCCGGAGCTGGTGAAACGCATGTCTGCCCTTTACCAAAAGGCGATGGACTATCCTTATGTAGATGAAAACGGAGTGAAACGTGCCAAGTTTGTTAATTTGGATATGGAGGAATATAAAGATGCTCATTTCACTTTGCGTTTATTTAAGGAGGTACTGAATAAACCGGAATTTAAAAATTATTCGGCCGGTATTGTAGTTCAAGCCTATCTGCCTGATGCTTATGAGTTTCAAACAGAATTGTTAGATTTTGCTAAAGAACGCGTGGTTAAAGGGGGAGCTCCGATAAAAATGCGTCTGGTAAAGGGGTGCAATCTAGAGATGGAGACGGTCATTTCCTCTTTGCGGGGATGGCCCAATCCGGTGCGGACTTCCAAAACTGAAGTTGATGCCAATTATCTTCATATTTTGGAACGTGCTCTATTGCCTGAGAATGCTAAAGCATTGCATGTGGGAGTCGCTTCTCATAACCTGTTTACAATAGCCTATGCTTATTTGCTGAGTCAGAAATTGGGTAGTGCCGAATATATGACTTTCGAGATGCTGGAGGGGATGGCAGACCATGTGTGGCGGGCACAGTCCCAGCTTGGCAATCATGTGATTCTTTATGCCCCGGTGGTAAAAGACGAGCATTTCCTCAATGCTGTTTCCTATTTGGTGCGGCGTATGGACGAAAATACGGCTCCCGACAATTTCCTTACTCACTCGTTTAACTTGAAGCCCGGTACCGATACCTGGCGTTTCTTGCAGAACCAGTTTGAAGATGCGTATAAGATGAAAGATCGTATTACCCATATTCCTACACGTACGCAGAATCGTTTACATCGATATACTCCTGTTCCACCTGCCAATGAAATGAAAAATGAACCGGATACTGATTTTGACCTTGCCCGAAATCAGGAATGGGTACGCAATATCTTTGCCACATGGAAAAAGTCTTCAGCGGACACTCCCGAAATTATTCCTTTGCAGATAGGTAAAGAAACGGTGGTCTGTGATAAGCGCCATCGATATATGGATCGTTGCCAGGATAATGAGGTATGCGTGTGCGAAATGTCTCAGGCAGATACCGGGCAGGTGAAACGCATTATCGAAATTGCGGAGAAAGATCCGGCAGGATGGAGAAAGACCACCCTCGAAGAACGTCATAAGATAATGTATGAAGCGGCCAACCGGCTGGGCGAAATGCGTGGCGACCTGATAGGCTGTATGTGCGCCGTCACCGGAAAGACGGTAGTGGAGGGGGATGTGGAAGTTTCGGAAGGAATCGACTATGCTCGTTTCTATACCACTAGTATGAAGCTGTTCGCTGATTTGCCCGATGTGGATATTACGCCGAAAGGTACTGTATTGGTTATCTCTCCGTGGAATTTTCCTTGTGCCATTCCTATTGGCGGTATTGTAGCGGCTCTTGCCGGAGGAAATACTGTTATTCTGAAACCGGCAACTGTCGCAGCTCCTGTAGCGTGGTTGTTTGCCAAGGCATTTTGGGATGCAGGAGTTCCTAAGGAAGCTTTACAAGTGATTATTACTGATCGTGATGCATTGAAAGTGCTCACTTCTGCTCCTGCCGTCAAACATATCATCTTGACAGGCGGTACGGATACGGCGCAAAATATAGCCCGCAGTAATCCGTCCACTCCGTTGTCTGCCGAGACAGGTGGTAAGAATGCCATCATCTTGACAGCTTCCGGAGACCGTGACCATGCTATTATGAATATTGTAGCTTCTGCTTTCGGCAATGCCGGACAAAAGTGTTCCGCTTGTTCGTTGTTGTTGGTGGAACGTTCGGTATATGAGGATAAGAATTTTAGGGAAAAACTGAAAGATGCCGCAACCAGCATGAAGGTGGGTAGTGTATGGAACCCCGGTAATGTTGTTGGCCCGATGATTACCAATAGGAATGACAAACTGTTGAAAGCATTAGAGTTGGAACAAGGAGAATCTTGGCTTGTCCCGCCTCATTTCCTTGATAAGAATAAGTATGTCTTGGCTCCGACGGTGAAGTGGGGGGTACGGCCGGGAAGTTATTCTTTCCGAACGGAGTTGTTCGGCCCCATGCTTAGTGTGGTTTGCATAGAGAATTTACAGCAAGGTATTGAACTGGTTAATGGCTTGGACTATGGACTGACCTCCGGTTTGCAGAGTTTGGATGAAGAAGAACAACGGTTGTGGAAGAACTCCATCATGGCGGGTAATTTATATATCAATCGTGGTATAACAGGTGCTATAGTCAACCGTCAACCTTTTGGCGGTATGAAACTTTCTGCATTTGGCGGTGGCGTGAAAGCCGGCGGGCCCAATTACTGTGCTTGCTTTGTGAAGATTACCGATAAGCCCGGAAGTGCTACAGATTATAAACAGAGCTATCTGAAAGCATACGAACAGGAATTTGCCCATGCGCGTGATATTAATAATCTGTATGGTGAGCAAAACGTCTTTCGTTACTTGCCACTGCGTAATATGGTGCTTCGTCTTTTCCCGGGCGATACGAATGAAGACGCACAGATGATAGCACTGGCCGCTAAGATTTGCCACACTCCTCTGACCATTAGCTTTGAGCCTGATGATGATCGTACGGCAGCATTGAATTCTGTCGGTTGTTCCCTGAAGAAAGAATCTTTGCAAGAGTTCTTGAAGAGTATGTCGGAGTATGAACGCATTCGTACGTGTGGGGTGGATATTCCGATGGAGATGTATGAAGAGGCTGCTCGTATAGATAAATATATCGCAACAGCTAAACCGGTGAAGAATGGCCGTGTGGAACTTATTCATTATATTAAGGAACAGAGTATTTCATTTGAATATCATCGCTATGGTAGTATTTTAGAGATTCCGCCGGTAGAATAATTGTTTATATTATCGGGCGGAGACATTCCGTCCGATAATTTTTTCAGCGTTTTCATATTTTATAGAGCGCTTTTTTTTATACTGTATACTAAAAGTGGAACAATTATTTCATCAGCAGAGGCAGGAGTAAAGGCAGATAATCTTTTAAATCAATACGTAATTGCTTCAGAGCTTGTTGGATGCGGTAGTCTATAGTTTTAGGAGACACTTCCAGTATTCCGGCAATTTCTTTGTAACTCATATTTTTAAAACGGTGCATCATAAAAGCCTCTTTATAGGATTCCGGAAGTGCGGCCACCGCTTCTTGTATACGTATGGTTAATTCCTCTATGTGATAAAAATTGGCATCTTCTATCAAGGATTGCATCTCTTCATAAAAATAATTCTCAGCCCTACTTTTTATTTCATTTTGATTGATACGGTTTATGGCACGATGATGAACAATAGAGAATAAATAGCTGCTTAAAGAGGATTGGATAACGAGTACTTCTTTATTTTCCCAAAGCCAAATCATTGCGTCCTGCACGCACTCTTCGGCATCTTCTAACTCTACAAATTTATTTCCATAAGCGCATAACATGGGGTAGTATTTTTTGAAAAGCACATCGAATGCTTTCTCGTCGCCATTTTTAATGGCCGATAACAGCGATTGGTCTTCATAGTGATACTCCATTTTTATTATTCAAAGGTTGATTTGCGTGCAAATATAGTCTTTTAAAACTAAAAAAATATATTGTTTTTCGGGAATCTGTTCTGTGTACTGCTTTTTAGAGGAAATCTTAATAAAACGAGATTCGTTGACAGCGAGAGTAAAGCTCTTAAATAATCAAATTCTTTGCTTTTAGAATGAAAAATTCTTTGGGGGGAGCAGTAGAGCTGATGACAAACTATTAAATAGGTGTTCATCCCCAATCATTGCTTAAGGTGATACAATTTTCCCAAGATAGTCAAGTTGTGTTTCGGGAATGCCGCGTTCCGGTGTCTGGTAATTTTCATTTTTGCCACGTATGCTACGGTCTACCGAGATAAGTCCCGGATGTTTTTTACGTGCTTCTGACAGAATTTTGTTCAAATGGATATTCTCACCCATAACCCAGCCTCTGTCTAATCATAAAATATCAAAACTGCCATATTCAGACATTAGTTCGTTCAATTGGTTTTCTGTGTAGGTTTGATAATTTTGCCACTGGTCGGGATGGGTGTGCATACGCTCAGTAATTTTATAACGACAAACGATTCGTATGTGACGCCGGTTTCTTCCAAGCATTTGCTGAAGCAGGGTACATTGACCCTGAAAGAAGATATCACCGACGCTCAAACGGACATACGTATTCTGAAAAGCGATTTGTTTGAGACGCCCTTGTCTCTAAACACGTTGCAGATAGATGACGAACTCATTATATATAATAAGGTGGAAAAAGAAGCGGATTGTTTTTTGCTGAAGGATTGCACACGAGGAGCCTTCAAGACGAAAGTGTCCAGACATTCTGTAGAAACTCCTTTATATAAATTATCTGATTATGCTTATAAAGTGTTTTTTCCGGATTTGGTCTTGCAGGATACATTGGCCGATCGGATTGCTGATTTGATGAACAAGACCAGTTTGAGCCAAATCTCTTTTGACGGATTGGAGGGCTGTGCCTATACCGGACACGATGAATATGCCACATCTCGTTTTGTAACCCGTTGCTATGCGCAGTTTGATCATAATGTGCTGAATGACGCCAGTCGTTTGAATCATAATTTGTGGCATATCCACACTCGGATGAACTGGGGCGAGCCATGGGGCGAAGCGATGCGTACGGGGCAAGTGGCTAACAGAATAAAGAACCAGGATTTTTTCCGCAGGAATCTTTTCCCGCGTATGCTTGGATGGTTTCTGATTCGATTGGCCGATCGGAAATTCGAATGCTCCACATTGGAGGACGTGGAGTGGGCCTTGTCCGAAGCGGCCGGTTTCGATGCCGGTTATGCGATGACCATTAATACTTCTACGTTGAATAAGCACGGACAGATAGACCAGTTGCTGAAGGCTATTAAGCATTGGGACATTTTGCGTGAAGCCGGAGCCTTTACCGAAGAACAAAGAGAGCGTTTGAAAGACCCTCAGACCGAATGGCATTTGCAGGCAGTGGACGAGAAAAATTATCAACTCTATCCTTTGTTCGTTTCTAAACGCTATCATTGCAACTTGGCAGAACTTCAACCCGGTCAGCCGGGAGGAGCGGACTGGGTTTGGGAAAATACCTATTCCGCTCCCTGTAAACTCCAGTTGAGAGTAGAAGGAGAAGGTTCCGTTTCCAACCTATCGTTTACCACTTCGGAAGGAGTCGTTAGGTTTCCTTGCAAGTTGGAGGGTGGACAATACTTGTTGTATGACTTTGACGGAAAAACTATGATAACAGACAAAAATTATAATCTCATAGAAAGAGTGAATGTGGAAGGAAAACTCCATCTTCCCGCAGTTTCTTCTGCGGTATCTTTCTCTTGCGAGCCGGGAGTAGGAGAGACACCCGAGGTTGTTGTGCGATATGTAACTCGTGGGACTCCCGAGAAAGTTTCTCTGTGAAAATAGATTTTTTTGAAAAAAAATGTATTTAAGTTTAGGAATGTGTCTTTCCTGACTGCCATATAATTAGAAGGACCTAAAAAACATGCGTATGGATTTTAAAGAAAATAATATAGAATTGTTACTTCCCCGTTATTGCGAAGGTATTGCAACGGAGGAAGAACGTCGGCAGGTAGAAAGTTGGATTCAGGAATCAACAGAACACCACCGGATAGTAAAGCAAATGGAGATGCTTTATTTGGCGGCGGACACAGTTCATGTAATGAATAAGGTAAATACAGAAAAGGCGTTAGTTAAAGTAAAAGGTAAAAGGATTGGTAAAAGGAAAGTAGCTTGGTGGGAGTGGACACAGCGTGTTGCCGCAGTGCTGTTTCTCCCGCTGCTTGCTGCTTCGTTGGTTCTGTATTACGGCAATAAGCCTGAACTGGTGCGGATGTTGGAGGCGCGGACAAATCCGGGTATGATGACTTCGGTAGTTCTGCCCGACAGCACAGTGGTTTACTTGAATTCTGAATCGACATTGCGGTATCCTTCCACTTTTGAAGGACGGAATCAGAGAAAAGTGGAACTGACAGGTGAGGCATTTTTTAAAGTGATAAAGGATGTGGAGAAACCTTTCATCGTGTCTACTACCCATCAATCTCAAATAGAAGTGTTAGGAACAAGTTTTAATGTGGAGGCCTATGACGATATGTCGGATGTGTCGACTACCTTGATTGAAGGAAAAGTAAATTTCAGTTTCCAAACCGGTGCTCAGAAAAAACGAGTAGCGTTGAAACCGGGACAAAAAGTAGTGTATGATTCGACAAATGGTACAACACATTTATATGAAACTTCGGGTGAAACTGAAACATCATGGAAAGACGGAAAGATTATTTTTAATAATACATCATTGAACGATGCTTTGCATATTTTGAGCAAACGTTATAATGTAGTCTTTACGCAGACCAATGCACATTTGGATGAGTCGTATACAGGAACCTTCACCAATCAACGGCTGGAACGTATTTTGGAATACTTTCAGTTGGCATCCAATATCCGGTGGAGATATATTGACGGAAAAGACGCATCACAACAAAAGACGCATATTGAAATCTATTAATAACCTTAAATTGAATGTAATATGAAAGAATTATCACCTTAGAAACAAAAAGCATACGGGAAAATATTGGCGTATCTTCCCGTATGGAAAATCGGTCTTTAATTAAAGCTTGTTTGGCGACAAGCTGAAACTAACTAATTTTAAAACTTTAAGTCATTACAAAAGTATGAAAAATAATTGTAGTATCCAATTTTCGAGGATACCAAATTTCTTATGGCTTGCCTCGAAAAAAATTCCACGAACTATGAAGCTATTTGTTCTTTTCTTTATCTGCTCCTTAGGATTGGTCTATGCGTCCGATTCGTATGCACAGACGGCTATTGTCAATGTAGAGGTACAGAACAAGACGGTTAGGGAAGTCTTGAAGGAAATTGAAAACCAGTCTGAATTCGGATTCTTTTTTAGTAATAAGCATATTGATCTGAATCGTCGTGTATCGGTCACTTCACGTAACAGTGATATTTTTAAAGTGCTGGAGAAGGTATTTGAAGGTACGAATGTGAAGTATTCCGTTTTGGATAAAAAGATTGTTTTGACCACCAAAGCTGAAAGTGTATCGGTTGTGCAACAGGGTATTTTTAAAGTAACGGGTAAAGTGGTAGATGAAACGGGCGAAGGTGTCATCGGGGCTACTGTACAAGAAAAAGGAACTGCCAATGGTACTGTCACTGATATGGATGGAAATTTTGGATTGAATGTATCTAAGAAAGAGGTTTCTTTGGAAGTTTCTTATATCGGTTATAGCAAAATGGTAGTTAGGGCGATTGCTGGAACTCCAGTTAAGATAACCTTAAAAGAAGATACGGAAGTATTAGATGAAGTGGTGGTAGTGGGTTATGGTACACAAAAGAAGGTGAACTTGACTGGAGCTGTTAGTCAGGTCGGTGAAAAAGCGCTAGAGTCGCGTCCTGTACAAAATGTATCGCAGGCATTGCAAGGGTTGGTTCCCGGTATGACTTTTGGTGTTGATGCCAAAGGTGGTCAGTTGAATAATGCCCCTTCCGTATCTATTCGTGGTGCAGGAACAATTGGCAAAGGTTCTACAGGCTCTCCATTGATTTTGATAGATGGTGTAGAGGGTAATATGAACTTGCTTAATCCGTTGGATATTGAAAGCATTTCTGTATTGAAAGATGCATCGGCTTCTTCTATTTATGGTTCTCGCGCTCCGTTTGGGGTTATTTTGATTACAACTAAGCAAGGAAAGACTGGTAAACCGGTAGTAAGCTATAATACTAATATTCGTTTTAATAGTCCTCTTACTGATTATGATATGATGGATTCCTATCGCTTCATGCATTATTATAATGATGCACGTACTAATGGTGGACAGGCAGCTTATTTTAGTGATGAGCAAATAGCTAATGTTTTGGCTTATCAGCGTGGAGAAGTAGGAAAAATTATTCCGGTTACAACTTCAAATACATATACACACAACTGGGCAAATGCTAATACCGATTGGTATGATGTATTTTTCAAAGACCATGCCATGTCTCAGGAACACAGCTTGAGCTTGAGTGGTGGTACGGAACGTTTTTCTTATTATCTGTCCGGCAATTTTATGGATCAGGAAGGCTTGTTGAATTATGCTGACGAAAGCTATTATCGTTATTCTGTAAATGGGAAAATCAATGCGAAAATAAACAAAAACATAAGTCTCTCTTATAATACCAAATGGTTTCGTACTAATTATGAAGCTCCTTCTTATTTGAATCAATTATTTTTCCACCAAATAATGCGTAAATGGCCTAATGCGTTTGTTACTGACCCACAAGGATATTGGGCGGATAACAGTGAGATTATACCATTAAAAGAAGGAGGACGAATGAAGGAAGATTTGGATCAGAACTTCCAACAATTGCAGTTGGATGTCACTCCATTGTCAGGATGGAATATTCACTTACAGGGCAATATGCGTATTACAACTAATTTTACTCATACTGACAGACAAGCTGTTTATGCCCATGACGCCAATGGAGAACCTTATGCTATAGCTATCACTAATGCGACGCAGCCAGGTCAGTCCAGAGTAATTGAAAAAGGAACAAAGAATGAATTTTATACAGTCAATCTTTTCTCGGATTACTCTCGCCAGTTGGGTGACCATTATTTCAAAGTAATGGGTGGATTTAATGCCGAGCATCAAAATGTGAGGACTTTAAGTGCTCAGCGTGATGGCATTATTGTACCAGATTTACCTACAATTGATACTTCTACTGAGCAGGACGTAGCGGGGGGCGGTTATAACCATTGGGCTACTGCCGGTTTCTTTGGGCGCTTGAATTATAATTATAAGGAGAAATATTTGCTGGAAGTAAATGGACGTTATGATGGAACTTCCCGTTTTATGAAAGATCAGCGTTGGAACTTTTTCCCCTCATTTTCTTTAGGTTGGAATGTGGCCAGAGAAAATTTTTGGAAACCGCTGGAATCAGTTGTCAATCAATTTAAACTGAGAGGCTCTTGGGGTGAATTGGGAAATCAAAATACATCGAATTTGTACCCATTCTATGAAATCTTACCCGTGAAAAGCAATTCCGGTAATTGGCTGGTGAATGGAGGAAAAACAAATACGGCAGATATTCCTTCATTGGTTAGTACATTATTGACATGGGAACGTGTGCGTTCTTTTAATATAGGTTTTGACTTTGGTGCTTTCAATAATAGATTGACAGGTTCTTTTGACTATTTTGTACGCAAGACTGTCGATATGGTAGGTCCTGCTCCACAATTACCCTTAGTTTTGGGTATTGCTCCTGCTATAGTAAATAATGCTGATATGAAGTCTTATGGTTTTGAAATAGAACTTTCATGGCGCGATAGAATAGGAGAAGTAGATTATGGAGTGAAGTTTAATTTGGCTGATGCCCAGCAAAAAGTGGTGAAATATCCCAATACTACAAATGCTTTCAGTGACTGGTATGCAGGAAAAATGAGTGGAGAAATTTGGGGGTATACTTCATTAGGTATTGCAAAAACAGATGAAGAAATGAAAGAGCATTTGGCATCTTTACCTAATGGTGGCCAAAATCAATTAGGAAACAAATGGGGAGCTGGCGATATTATGTACGCAGATATAAATGGTGATGGCAAAGTAGATGGCGGTAAAGGTACATTAGCTGACCCGGGAGATCAGAAGATTATTGGTAATTCAACTCCTCGTTATAATTTTGGATTGGTTTTGGATGCTTCTTATAAAGGATTTGATGTTTCTATCTTCTTTCAGGGAGTAGGTAAAAGAGATTATGCTCCGATTGTAGGAACTAATGGTGCTGTCTTTTGGGGAGCTGTAAATAATATCTGGCAATCAATGGCGATGGAAGAACATTTTGATTATTTCCGTCCTGAGGACCATCCTATGGGAGCTAATCTGAACGGGTATTATCCGAGGCCGGACTTTACTAGCAACAAGAATCATCAGGTGCAAACTCGTTATCTGCAAGATGCGTCTTATATCCGTTTGAAGAATTTGCAGATTGGTTATACATTACCTAAACAATGGATTAATAAATTGCACATTAATAGATGCCGTGTATATGTGTCTGGTGATAATTTGTGGACTGGAACTAGCTTGGCCAGTATGTTTGATCCTGAAACACTAGCTGCCGGAGATTGGGGATCAGGAAAGACTTATCCATTATCTAAAGTGATATCTTTTGGCTTGAATGTTAATTTTTAAATAGAAATATAATATGTCTTACATAAAAAATACAGTAGCTTCTGTAGCCATGTTATTTACCTCAGTGGTATTGACATCCTGCAATGATTTTCTAGATTGTGAACCGTTGGATAAAATAACCCCGGATGCTTATTTTAATTCAGAAAGTGATTTGGCTGCCTATTCTATTCAACAATACAAATTTCCATCTTATCTTAATTTTGACATTTCTTTAGTAAAAACTGATAACGATTCGGATGACCAGGCCGCAACGGACGCTTCTACCGCGTTGTGGGTACCGGGAGAGAAACGTACTCCTGCTGATAAAGGAGTATGGGATTTTACAGAAATCCGTAAAGCTAATTATTTCTTCCAACAAGTATTACCCAAGTATGAGGCCGGAAGTATAAAAGGCGATGGGGTAATGATAAAACATTACATTGGAGAAATGTATTTTTTGCGTGCTTACCAGTATTTCAATAAATTGGTAAGTCTCGGTGATTTTCCTATTGTAACGGAAGTATTACCTGATGAAACAGAAGCGTTGAAGGAGGAAAGTAAAAGACAGCCTCGTAATAAAGTGGCTCGTTTTATTATAGAGGATTTAGATAGAGCTATTGAATTGATGTCATTGACTACCGATAATGGTAAGAATAGATTGACAAAAAATGTGGCATTGTTGTTTAAGTCTCGTGTAGCTTTGTTTGAGGCTACCTGGTTGAAATACCATAAAGGTACAGACCGTGTGCCGGGCGGTCCGGGATGGCCAGGAGCACAGCAAGAATATAATGCTGGCTTTTCTATTGATATAGACAAGGAAGTAGATTGGTTTTTGGAACAGGCAATGGATGCTTCTGCTCAAGTAGCCGATTGCATTTCATTGACAAAAAATACCGGTATATACAATCCGGACTCGAATCCTTATAACTGGAATCCTTATTTTGAAATGTTTTCGGCTGTTGATATGGAACCGATAGATGAGGTTTTGTTTTGGAGAGCATACAGTTCTGTGCAGGGTGTTACTCATAGTGTAAGTTCTTATCTTTGCAAAGGAGGAGGGGATTTAGGATATACTCGTAGTTTAGTAGATGCATGTTTAATGAAAAATGGATTGCCTATTTATGCGCCAAATTCTGGCTATGTTGGTGACATGACGATTGAAAATGTTAAAAAAGACAGAGATGACCGTTTACAGTTATTTATGGGTGCTCCTAGTGATTGTTCAAGACTTGATCCATATGAAACATATAAATATCCTAAGATATTGGAGCAGACCAATGATAGATGCCCGACAGGTTATACGGTTCGTAAATTCTTGACTTATGACCCAGCTCAAGTTGTAATCGGTTCTGGTGCGGTCAATACGTATGGATGTCTTCTTTTCAGATCTGTTGAAGCTAACTTGAATTATATTGAAGCTTGCTATGAAAAAAATGGAAGCTTGGATGCAAAAGCGATAAAGTATTGGAAGGAGATTCGTAGTCGTGCAGGTGTGTCTGATAATATCGATATGACAATTGCTGCTACCGATTTGTCTAAAGAAAATGATTGGGCTAAGTATTCTGCCGGTCAGTTAGTAGACCCCACCTTATATAATATTCGTCGTGAAAGACGCGTAGAACTAATGAGTGAAGGTACCCGTATGCGTGATTTGAAGCGTTGGCGTGCTTTGGACCAAGTGGAAAATTATCAAGTTGAAGGATTGAATTTATGGGGGGGCGAACTGGAAAAATTGTATGTGGATGAATCTGGTAATAGTTTGTTGATTCCGGAAGGTTCTTCGGGTAAGCAACCTAATGTATCCAACAAAGAAAACAGCAGCTATTTGCGTGTTAATCAAATTGTAAAGAAGAATAACTTGTTATATAATGGTTATACTTGGATACCGGCCAACTATTTGGAGCCTATTTCTGCTATTAACTTTACACTTACCTCCTCAAATCCTGACGACTTGGAAAGTTCAACGATTTATCAAAATCCGGGTTGGAGTAAAATAGCTAATGAACCGGCTATAGGATATTAATATAAAAAATAGAATCATTTTTAAGGAGAAGACATAAAAGAGAGTGTATAAGGAACCTTTCTCTTTTATGTCTTTTCTGTTTGTGTATGTAACATCTTTTGTCTAGATAAGTACATCTTTATTTTGTAAATACCATGAATATAAAAAAACAGATTATACTGTATTCTTTTCTTGCCGGAGGAATGGCAGCGAATTCGCAAAATACGGATTATATCTATTTAAAAATGCAGTCAGCTCCTTTTGAGGTGAATGGCAATTACCTTTCCAAACATGATATCGTTTATTTTTCACCTATGCAACTGGAAGCGGAGGGCTTTCCGATGGGTAATGGTGATATAGGCGGCATGGTGTGGAATCACGACAATGGCATCGAACTGCAAATCAATAAAAATGATTTGTGGACAAAGGCACAACCGGAAGAATACGGAATGTCATTATTGAGGCATGCGGCTCGTCTGAAGATTGATTTTGGTGCGCCGGTATTCAGTTGGATGCACTTGAAAGAGTTTGAAGGAAGGTTATCGTTGGCGAATGCCGAAAATACGTACCGTGCAGTTACGGGTTATTCCGCTACAACTATTCGTACTTGGCTGGCGCAAGATCGTAATGTATGGATAGTGGAATGTGAGAATATACCCGACTCTGAAATGCTGGGAGATCGTTCGGTAGCTACGGTTTCGTTAGAAAGGCTGGGTAGCCGTTCCTTTACTGGATGGTATGGAGGCTGGTTTGCGAAGAGTCCTTCAGTGGGGCTTGGCAAAACGCGTGCAGCGGCCGATGCTCGCGAAATGATATTGGAAGAAACGGATGGTGGATTGCACTTTGCTGTGGCCTGCAGGGTGGTGGAGTCGTCCGGAAAACCGGAAACAGTGAATATGCGCCGTACCGAATGGAGGACAGATAAACAGAAATTCACGATTATGATTAGCGTGGTGACTGACCGCGAGGACGAAGATCCGGTACGTGCGGCAAAGAAGTTACTTGATGAGGCGGAAGCGAAGGGGGTAAACGAATTGCGTCGCGAGAAAGATGAGTGGTATCGCAATTTCTGGTCCAATTCGTTTGTGAAGTTGGGTGATGATTATTTGGAGAATATCTATTACCTGCGCCGCTATCTGATGTCGGCAGGTTCGCGAGGTGAGTTTCCGTTAGCTTTCAATGGCGGGCTGTGGCGTTGGAACCGTGATGTACTCAACTGGGGGGCACCGCATCATTGGAACCAGCAGCAGGAATATTGGGGACTGTGTGCGCAAAACGATTGGCGGCTGATGAAACCTTACCTAGACACATACTTCAAGATGATACCGTTTGCCGAAGAACTGGCAAAGGAGTATGGAGCGGAGCATGATGCGTTGCTCATTACCGAAGCGCATAACTTCAACGGCATACAATGGGGAAAGGACAAGCACTATCTGAGGAATAATTTTACCCCTGCTTCGCAGATAGCTTCTCTCTTTTGGGATTATTACGAATTTACGGGAGATAAGGATTTCTTGAAAGAAAAGGCATATACGTTTATGAAGAAAACTTCTCATTTCTATTTAGATAAGTTGGAATGGGATGAAGAAAAAAATGAATATTTTCTGAAGGCTTCTTTGTATGAGTCGGCTCCTATCGCTTATGTGAAGAATCCTATCAGTGACCGCAACTGCATCGAAAGACTTTTCAAGGATTGTATCCGTGCGGCCGAAATATTGAATGTAGACAGAAATGAGGTGAAACAGTGGCGCCACGTGCTCAGTCACTTATGGGAAAGAGGCTATCAGCAGTTTGGCGAATGTGGTGAAGTTACCTCTCCTGCCGAGGAGTATTATACGGAAAAACGTTATTCTCCGTGGATTTGGGGTAACGGTGGAGCTGTAGTTTTTCCGGCAGGGCTGATTGGCATGGATGATAAAGACACTCGCTTGGGAAAAGCTGTTGTGAATCTGTTGAAGCACGACGACGAGTGTAACGCGCATTATCCTTATCCGCAGATAGCCGCGCGAATGGGAGAGGGGGATGCGGCCTTGAAGTATATATGGAATGGGGTGAATGTGCATCAGATGTATCCGCAAGGATTGATGCACAATGTGACCGGTTATCCTGACAATATTTACGACCTTGCCTCTGTGCACAATTTGTTGAAGGATGCTTATGTGATACGTTCGCATGATTTCTTTCAGTGTGGCATGGAGCCAATGAGTAATTATTGTACGGGCATAAATGAAATGATGCTTCAAAGTAACGAGGGGAAAATCAGAGTATTTCCTGCTGTGCCTTCTGTATGGGATTCTATTCCTATGTCATTTACTTTGTTGGCAAGAGGGGCATTTGTAGTTTCTGCTGGTAGAAATGGCCAAGCTGAGGTAACACAAGTCGGCATAAAGAGTTTGAAAGGGAATCCGTGTAGGATACAGAATCCTTGGGGCAATAGGAAATGTGAGGTGTTGCGATACAGAGATGGCAAGAAAGTACTTGCTAAGACAGGAAAGGATAATGTCTTGACTTTCTCCACACAAACGGATGAAGAATATGTTGTCCGACTTGCAGGTATGGGAGTTCAGGTTAAGGAAATCTATTCCGGTAAGCCCAATATGAAAGTGAAGCAACTGGGGAAAAGAGTACTAGGGAAAGTTAGTGGCTGGAACGATTTCAATGTAGAGACGAAAAAATAACTTATACTCTGTTCGGATTGTGCTATAGAATATCAAACGATGGTTTTTAATCCATTAAAAAATATATATGTAAGAAGTACTAGGAAGCATAAACGGACTTTTCGATAAATAAAAAATAAAGTTATATGGTCATGAATAGTACAAGAATTTTATTAGCATCTATGTTGTCAATAAGTATTGCCAAATATTGGGGAAGATAATTAATAGGTGAAATTATAGAATAAATAAACAATGAAAATAAGAAAAATTATATTGGCAGGCTTGCTGCTTCTTTCTGTTTGCGGAATTTCTGCAAATGATGTAACTTTTTATGTGTCTCCTAAAGGAAACGATTCTGCCGAAGGCACTTTGTCACATCCTTTGAAGAGTATTCAAACGGCTCTTGAAAGAATTAAGGAAACAAATTCTCCTCAGAGTGCTGAAATCATACTTCGTGCAGGTACATATGAACAAACCGCAACTATAGAAATAAACCGGGATAATATTTCGATTCACCCTTATCAAGATGAGAGAGTCATTATTTCAGGTGGTACACAGATAGCCGGAAAACATTTTAAATCAGTAAAAGACCAGTCTGTATTGAATCTTCTACAACCGCAAGTCAAGAAATTGGTGAAAGAAATAGATTTAAAAAAACTTGGAATAGCTATGGCTGATTTGCACGCCACAGGATTCGGACGTCCTAGCGAGGCGGCATGGACTGAAGTTTTTGCAGATGGACAGCCTTTGCATATTTCTCGTTGGCCGAATGACTCTACCGTATTGATTGGTAAAATAGATGAATCGGGCATTGCTAAAGATGGGAAGGAAGCACCTTATCCCATATTTGGTTATGCCGAAGAGCGTCCGTCTCATTGGAGAAATATAGAGAATATGTGGATAAGCGGATATTTTGCACATGGTTATGCCGATGATATGATTCGTGTGGCAAGGATAGACACATTGCGGAAAACTATTCATACGGCACAGCATACGGTATATGGCTTTATGACCGGAGCGCCTTGGCGTCAATGGTTCGCCTTGAATTTGTTGGAAGAACTGGACAAACCGGGTGAATATGTAATGGATGCCACACGGGGGAAGATGTATGTTTATCTTCCCGATGAAAAGGTGAATAATCTGCAAGTTTCTATATTGGAAGGCCCATTGCTGGCGATTGAGAATTGTAAAGATGTCGTAGTGCAAGGCATCACTTTCCAGTATGGTCGTCACATAGGTATTTATATGGAGAATACTCATCACGCTTTGATAAAGAATTGTGTTATACGCAATATGGGTGGAGTAGGCATATCCATAGGGAAAGGAACTTTGTTGGCAGGTAACGAGCAAGGGCATAAGCTAGGAGGAGAACCTGCTTCTCGTGTGGTAGGTGATTTAATGGGAACGATTTATCAGAATATATTGTTTGACCGTGAGGGTGGAACAGAGAATGGTGTGGTGGATTGTCATATTTATAATGTGGGTGCCGGAGGTATCAGCTTGGGAGGAGGAGACAGGGCTTCGTTAACTCCTGCCGGAAACTATGTGGAGAATTGCCGGATACATCATTATAACCGGATTGAGAAGTCCTATCGCCCCGGTATATGGATAGACGGCGTGGGCAATCATGTTTCTAAATGTGACATCTATGATGCTCCCAGTATGGCAATCCTGTTTCATGGTAATAATCATGTCATAGAATTGTGCAATATAACGAACGTATGTAGTGAAGTGGATGATCAAGGTGCGGTATATTATGGCCGTGATCCTTCAGAACAAGGAAATATAATCCGCTATTGCTATTTTCATGAATTAAGTCCTCGCCATCGTGTTACGGCCACTTATCATGATGATGGGGCTTGTGGGGCAACCGTTTATGGAAATATTTATTATAAGGCCGGTTCTTTGCCTGTACTTATAGGTGGAGGGCATGATAATCATTATTCAAATAATATTTTTATTGATTCTCCGGTCGCCATACATGTAGATAACCGTATGCAGAACTGGGGAAAAGGTATGATAGCCCCCGGTGGAGTGATAGACCAGCGCTTGCAAGCTGTCAATTATCAGAATCCACCATATAGTGTTGCCTACCCTTCATTAAGCAAATATTGGGAGAATGATGCTTCCTATCCGGAAGGAAATGTGATAGAAGGAAATTTGTTCTATAAGATAGGTAATGTGGTACATGGACGCACGGAGTGGCTGGATTTACATAATAATTGGGTAACAAATTCAGATCCGGGTTTTGTGGATTCTTCAGATCCATTAAAAGGATTCAAACCGGATGCTAAAGTGTTTCAATATATCAAGAACTTTCCACGGCTGCCTTTTGATGAAGTAGGGTCCAATCTGCCGGAAGAAGAGTATTTGTTTTAATCTTTTTATTAGTGGCGATTTTAAAATAGTAAGGTTTAATCTATATAAATAAAGGGAAGATGAAATGTGTATTAATGTGTTTATTGTGCGTTTTATGTGTGGGGAAAGCTTATGCTTTCGATCATGGTGACAGTTTGCGTATCATGTACTATAATGTGCACAATTGCCCGAGCACGAAGAAGCTCGTGTGCTATTAATTGTAGAATATGAGAAATATATATTTTTAGCCACTTATTTTTCATTGACTCCTGCCGATCAGGAAACTTCTGCTGAAATGATATTAAAGGAAATCGCTTCTATGAAGAAACCTGTATTTATGGCTGGGGATATGAATTCTATACCTTCTTCCAGCCAATCCGGATCCAAAAGTGTTTACCCATGACGGTAAGCGATATTATATGCCTTTTGAATCAACAGTCTGCGCAGGTGGTTGTAATTGTATTGATTCTCTCTATTAATTTTATGTTTGTGTTTTATCTCTCATGCTCTCACCTATTTCTCTGAAACCCATATATACAAGGCGTTTCAATGATGAGAGATACAGGTGAGAGATAAGGGAAAAAGTGAGGGCATTGCTCTCATTTTCCACTAAAAAAGGTATCTTTTGTGCCATTCATGTCTTTCATCCGTGTAATACATGTGAGATTGCGCCTATCTACTATGTTTCGTAGGCACAGCCGGTTATCAGGAAACATAGGGAATACTAAGGCTTTTTTGCCTTATCGTTAACTCTTTTTGTCAGGTTATCTACTACAGTTTCCGCTAGTGGACTGTAGGGTCTACTATAATGGACTGTATAGACGACTGTAATGGACTGTATAGTCCATTGGCGGAGACTATAGTATATAACTGCAAGAAAGGATTTACCAGTAAGGAAGAAAAGGCTTGCTCATAAGGCGAAGAAGCATAACTTTTATATCCTTTGCAAGTCTCTTAAGACTATACAGTAGAGGCATTCGCAACATCATGATACAATCATTATAGAAATGCGCTATATTCCTTCCACGAAAGGTTGTGTAAATTATTGAACGTTTGCCCTGTCTCAAAATACAATTTTCAAAAAAACATTTTATTTTTTTAGGAACATCCCTTTCCCGATTGCCATATAAATAGAAGGTCCGATTGTTTGGCGACAAAGGAATCCTCTATTTTAAAACTTTAAGTCATTACCATTTATGGAACATTGTAACAAATTACTTTATGGCGGGATATTATCTTTATCCGCATTGACCAGCTGTACGGAGCCGGTAACAGAAAAACCTTTGAATATTGTCTACATTATGACAGACGATCATACGGCTCAAATGATGAGTTGCTATGACAAACGTTATATGGATACGCCCAACTTAGATCGGATAGCTAATGAAGGGGTACGTTTTACAAACAGTTTTGTCGCAAATTCGTTGAGTGGGCCCAGCCGAGCTTGTATGATTACGGGTAAACATAGTTGTGCCAATAAATTCTATGATAACTCTACCTGTGTATTCGATTCCTCGCAGCAGACTTTTCCGAAACTATTGCAGAAATCGGGTTATCAGACGGCATTAATCGGCAAATGGCATTTGGAAAGTTTGCCGACAGGCTTTACTTATTGGGAAATAGTTCCCGGACAAGGTGATTATTATAATCCGGATTTCATCACACAAACCAATGATACCATTCAGAAACATGGGTATATCACTAACTTGATTACCGATGATGCCATAGACTGGATGGAAAATAAACGGGATAAAGACAAGCCTTTCTGTCTGCTCATTCACCATAAGGCAATTCATCGTAATTGGATGGCGGATACCTGTAATCTGGCCTTATACGAAGATAAAGAATTTGCTTTGCCCGATAATTTCTTTGACGATTATGAGGGACGTGAAGCTGCCGCAGCTCAGGAGATGAGTATTGTGAAAGATATGGATATGATTTATGACTTGAAGATGCTCCGTCCTGACAAGGAAACACGTTTGAAATCATTATATGAAAGCTTTATTGGACGTATGGATAAAGGACAGCGTGCGGCATGGGATGCATTCTACGGTCCTGTGATTGATGATTTTTATCAGAAGAATCTGCAAGGAAAGGAGTTGGCTAATTGGAAATTCCAACGTTACATACGCGACTATATGAAAACAGTCAAATCACTGGATGATAATGTAGGGCGTGTGCTTGATTATCTGAAAGAAAACGAGTTGTTGGATAATACATTAGTCGTCTATACATCAGACCAAGGATTTTATATGGGAGAGCACGGATGGTTTGATAAACGTTTCATGTACGAGGAATCCATGCGTACTCCGTTGATAATGCGTTTGCCGAAAGGATTTGACCGGAAAGGTGATATAACCGAAATGGTACAGAATATTGATTATGCACCTACTTTTTTGGAATTGGCAGGTGTCAAGGTTCCCGATGATATTCAAGGAGTATCTTTATTGCCGCTACTGAAAGGGGAGAAGCCTGCCGACTGGCGCCGCTCATTATATTATCATTTTTATGAATACCCTGCCGAACACATGGTGAAGCGTCACTATGGAGTGCGTACAGACCGTTATAAATTGATTCACTTCTACAATGACATTGATGCATGGGAACTTTATGACTTGGAAAAAGATCCTGCCGAGATGCATAATGTAATCAATGATCCTGCTTATAGTGGCGTATTGACCGATATGCAGGCAGAACTGAAGAAATTGCAAATCCAATATAACGATACTGACTTTGTAAAATAAAGATAATGAATAAGACATTTTTATTAAGTGCCATATTGGGAGTTTTATGCTTTCCGGTAAAGGCACAGACCTTGCCTGTACCTACACCGGTACAGTTGCAGTGGCAGCAGATGGAAACAACGGCATTTGTTCATTTTAGTGTGAATACTTATACGGACATGGAGTGGGGGTATGGCAATGAGTCCCCTGCCATCTTTAAGCCGACTAAGTTGGATTGTCGTCAATGGATACGGACTTGCAAGGAAGCGGGGCTGAAAGGAGTGATTCTTACCGCCAAGCATCATGACGGGTTTTGTTTGTGGCCGTCGGCTTATACGGAATACAGTGTGAAGAATTCTCCGTGGAAAAACGGAAAAGGCGATTTGGTACGCGAATTTGTAGATGCTTGTCATGAATATGGAATGAAAGTGGGGCTGTACCTTTCTCCTTGGGATTGTAACCATCCTGATTATGGAAAACCGGAATACATCACTTATTTCCGCAATCAGTTGCGCGAATTGCTGACTAATTATGGGGAATTGTATGAGTTTTGGTTTGATGGCGCCAATGGGGGTCGCGGTTATTATAGTACAGATTCCTTACATACCCGAAAGATTGCCGCAGATTACTACCCATGGGAATCTTTGACTGAAATGGTATATGAATTGCAACCCAACTGTGTGGTGCATGGGGGAAGTGCACAGAACATCCGCTGGGTAGGCAATGAGGAAGGATATGCTTTGGAAGAGCATTGGAGTACAGTGAGAAAGCCGGAGCTTTATGATAAGGGAATACCAAATGGTAAGCAGTGGATGCGTGGACATGCGGATGGTACGTTATGGATTCCTTCAGAAACCGATGTATCTGTCCGCCCCGGTTGGTATTATCATGCCTCGGAGGATCATAAACTGAAGTCATTGTCCAAATTGACCGATATTTATTATGAGAGTGTGGGGCGTAACAGCTTGTTATTGCTTAATCTGACTCCCAATCAGGAGGGGTTGATTCCTGAGCAGGATTCCTTGCGCTTGGTAGAATGGCATCGGCGATATACCTCTGAACTAAAGAAGAATCTTGTTGATAAGAAGATGAAGACGATAGGCGGGAACAGCAAGAAATTGAAATATGCTTTGGATGGTAATCGAAGTACATATTGGGAAGCTGATACAAAAACACCTGTACTGGAAGTGGATTTTGGAAAAGAATTAACTTTCAACCGTTTACTGTTACAAGAGTTTATTGAGAAAGGGCAAAGAGTAAAACAGTTTGTTGTAGAATATTTTAATAATGGAAATTGGCAGAAATTGGATGAACAGACTACTATCGGTTATAAACGGATTCTGCGTTTTCCCGAAGTTACTGCTTCACGTCTGCGAATACGGATAACAGATGCATGGGAGGCACCTTGTCTGGCAGAAATACAGGTCTTTAAAGCGGAAACTCCGCTGGATGCTCCTGTGATTACCAGAAATAAGGATGGAGAGGTGAAGTTGGTATGCAGCAATAAGGATGCTTCTATCTATTATACTACAGATGGTAAAGAACCGCAACCGGGTGTAAGCTCTCGTTACCAGTCGCCTGTTCCGGCAGACGGTGATCGGATTATTAAAGCGGTAGCGGTGGACGGAAAGAAAAAGTCAACAACTGCTACGCGTACCTTTACCGGTAGTAAGGCTCACTGGAGCACCTTGCCTGATAAAGCCGGTACACTTGTCTTTGATGAAAACCAGCATACAACTTGGGTTGGAAAAGACATGCTTGAGGTTGACTTGAAATCAGAAAAGGAAATAACCGGTATAAGTTATCTGCCCGATCAGGCACGATGGGCTAATGGAATCATTGTAAAATATAGGGTTGAAATTTCTTTGGATGGAACCCGATGGGAGGAGGCAGCCTGTGGAGACTTTGCCAATATTCAGAACAATCCTGTAGAACAGCAGGTGATTTTCCGGCAGACGCATAAAGGACGCTATATCCGTTTCCGTGCATTGTCAACAGTAGGTGGCCAAAAGAGCATGGGGGTAGCGGAATTGGATATTTTATTTTCTAAAAACTGATAAGTAATGAAAAAGTATAACTATGTAGGATGGTGTATGGCCGGTAGCCTTGTTTTGTCCGCTATGTCCGGACAGGCTGCACAACCGGAAAAGAAACAACCGCATATCATCTTGATAATGACTGACCAACAACGTTGGGATGCATTGGGGTGTGCGGGAAATGAAGCTGTGATTTCTCCAAATGTGGATCGCTTGGCGGCCGATGGACATTTGTTTTGTAATGCCTATACTGCTGCTCCAAGCAGTACTCCGGCACGTGCGGGTATGCTCACGGGTATGTCTCCCTGGCATCATGGCTTGTTAGGATATGGACAAGTGGCGGAGCATTATCAATATGAAATGCCGCAGATGTTAAAAGACTTGGGTTATCACACATTGGGAATAGGAAAAATGCATTGGCATCCGCAGAATGTGTTGCATGGATTCGAAGCGACTATCCTGGATGAAAGCGGACGTGTGGAGTCTCCTTATTTTATGAGTGATTATCGTAAATGGTTCAATACGCAGGCTTTCGGTCTGAATCCCGACAGTACGGGGGTGGAGTGGAATGCCCACGGAGCGAAAGCGTATGCTTTGCCCGAACGGTTGCATCCTACTGTATGGACAGGAGACAGGGCGGTGGAGGCGATAAAAGGTTATTCTTCTGAACAGCCTTTATTCCTGAAAGTATCTTTTGCCCGCCCGCATAGTCCGTATGATCCCCCTCAGCGAATAGTGGATAAGTATGAGGGCAGAGAAATACCCGCCCCTGCTGTAGGTGACTGGTGCAAGGATCTGGCAATAGATACTCATCCCGAAAAAAATCCTGAAGCGGCTGTAGGAAACTATGGAGTGGAATATGCCCGGAATTCTCGTAAGTATTATTACGCTTCGGTTACTTTTATTGACGAGCAGGTAGGGCGTATCGTGGATGAACTGAAAAAGAAAGGGATGTATGACAATGCGTTGATATGCTTTGTTGCCGATCATGGCGATATGTTGGGAGATCATCATTTGTGGCGTAAAACGTATGCTTATGAAGGCTCGGCAGCTATTCCTTTTATTGTCAAGTTACCCGAAAACATGAAGAGTAGCCTGAAACCCGGTGAAAAAATAGAGGCTCCGGTGGAGTTACGCGACTTGCTTCCTACTTTCCTGGCATTGAACGGCTGCCGGATTCCGGAAGAAATGGACGGTCTGTCTTTACTTCCTTTATTGGAAAAAGAGAAAGCTCCCTGGCGTGAATATATTGATATAGAACATTCCACCGCTTATTGGGCGGATAATTATTGGTGTGCCTTGACGGATGGAAAAATAAAGTATATCTGGTTTTTCCGTACAGGTGAGGAACAATTGTTCGATTTGTCAAAAGACCCATACGAATTGCATGATTTGTCAAAAGTCAAGGCTTCCGGAAAAACATTGGAAAAGATGCGGAAAGCGATGGCCGGACATTTGCAGGAAAGAGGAGAGGAGTGGGTGAAAGATGGCAAGTTGGTCATCCGCAATAAGAATCTTTTATATAGTCCGAATTATCCAACAAATAAAAATAAACCATGAAGAAATTAATTCTAACCTTTTCATTTTTAGTGTTGTTGTTCGGTACTTTGCAGGCATCGGTATCCATTATCCCGATGCCGCAGAAGTGTATCGAAAAAAGAGGCAACTTTACGGTAAATGACAAAACTGTAATTACTTTGTCAGTAGATAACGAGGAGATGCGTAATGCTGTATCTTTCTGGAATGAGTTGTTTGACAGGGCTGCCGGGTTCTCATTGGAGGTCTCTTCTACCCCCCGTTCTTCCAATGTAATCCGTTGCCGGCTTAACACATCGCTTCCCAATGAGGAATCATACAGGCTGACAGTCTCTTCATCTTCTATCCATATAGATGCCAAGACCCCTAAAGGCATTTTCTATGCGTTTCAAACTTTGCGCCAATTATTGCCTGCTGCCATTGAAAGTGACCGGCTGGTGGCGGAAAAAGTAAAATGGAATATTCCTTGTGTGGTGATAGAAGATTCGCCTGCATTCTCTTATCGCGGAGTGATGCTTGATGTTTCCCGCCACTTTATTCCGAAGGAAGATGTAAAGCGTCACATTGACTTGCTTGCTTTTCATAAATTGAATATCCTTCACTGGCATTTGACTGATGACCAGGGGTGGCGTATCGAAATCAAGAAATATCCCAAACTGACTACCGTTGGCGGTTACCGTAAGAAAACGATTGTGGGATATATGTGGGATAATCCTACCGAGTGGGATACCAAACGCTATGGCGGATTCTATACACAAGAAGACATTAAGGAAGTAGTAGCATACGCAAAGAAGCGTTTTGTGGAAATTATTCCTGAGATAGAAATGCCGGGACATAGCGTAGCGGCACTGACTGCTTATCCTGAATATTCCTGTACGGGAGGCCCTTTCGAAGTGGAAGGCCGTTGGGGTGTTTTCAATGATATTTATTGTACCAAGGAGTCTACTTTTACCTTTATGCAGAATATTTTGGATGAGGTGGTGGAACTATTTCCTTCCAGTTATATCCATTTAGGTGGGGATGAGGCTCCACGCATCCGTTGGAAGAATTGTGTACACTGTCAGGAGCGAATGAAGCAGGAACATTTGACAAAGGAGGCTGAATTACAGACCTATTTCATCAATCGGATTGAGAACTATCTCAATGCTAAAGGAAAGAAAATTATCGGTTGGGATGAAATATTGGAAGGAGGCATTCCGCAACGTGCTACTGTGATGTCATGGCGGGGAGAGAAAGGGGGAATTCATGCCGCGAAAGCCGGATATGATGTCATTATGTCTCCTAATATTTATATGTATTTCAATTGCCTTCAGTCTAAAGTCAATGAAAAGAAAATTGGAAATCCCAATCGGGTGATTACCTTGGAGAAAGCTTATCATTATCATCCGGTTCCTGAAGCCCTGAGTGTGGATGAGGCCAAACATATTAAAGGAGTGCAGGCCAATTTGTGGACGGAGTATATGTCGGCGCTTGATGAGATGGAGTATATGCTTTATCCGCGTGTGGCAGCTTTGTCCGAGGTGGCGTGGAGTAAAAAGGAAAATAAGGATTATGGAAGATTCTGTACCCGTTTGGAGAGCATCCGGCAGCATTATGATGTGTTAGGAGTAAATTATTGCAAGAAAATCAGTAATGAATAATCTGTCAGTGATGAATATGAAAAGAAAAATACTATTTGTTTGTTTCGCCTTCCTTGCTTTGTTGCAAGGGTGGGCGCAACATACCTGGCAGGCCGGTCCGGTCAATTTGGAATTGATTCAACGGGGAGATTCGGAATTTCCGTCCGGCTTTTCCGCTTTCTCATTGAAGGATCATTTTATTTGGTGTGGTTCGGCTATTCAGGCAGAGGAAGATGGAAAGTATTATTTATTTTATTCCGCTATGGAATCAGGACCGGAGCACCCTAGATTTATAGACGCTTGGTTGCTGGGTTCGATGATTGGAGTAGCCGTGTCCGACTCTCCTTATGGGGGATATAAAGATATAGGTATTGTCTATAACAAAGATGGATATCATCCGGATAGCCGTTCATGGGATTCACAGTCGGTTCACAATCCGCATGTCAAGAGATATAACGGAAAGTACTATTTGTATTATTGCGCTACGGTGGATCCGGGTGAGGGTGCTTATGTAAAGGGAAAGTTAAGCAGGAGGGACAGGCTCCAGCAAAATCAAAAGTTGGGAGTGCTTTGCTTTAATTCCATAAAAGAATTACTGGAAGGTAAATTTTCATGTAATGAGCAACCCCTGCTTGCTCCGCGTACAAGGGTGAAGCCTGATAATGTGCTGGAACCCTCACCTGAAGGAACCGTAACCAAGCCTGATAATCTCATTTTGGTCAATCCGGCAGTGGTATATCATCCTTTAAAAAAGAAATATTATCTTTATTTTAAAGGAAATGTTTATGATCCTACTTGGCGTGGTGTGCATGGAGTGGCTATAGCCGATGCTCCCGAAGGTCCTTTTATTGTGCAGGATGACTATGTGTTTGAGTTTGAAACGGGGGATAACCAGAAGTTGAATGCCGAAGACCCGTTTGTATGGTATCACCGGAAAGACAACTGTTTCTATGCCGTTTTTAAAGATTTTACCGGTGGATTTACAAAAGGCAAACCGGGGTTGGCTATGATGTATTCTGAAGATGGCATACATTGGAAACTTCCTGAGCATTCTTTGTTTATGAATAAAGAAATTATCTTGAAAAATGGAAAGCGTATGGAGGTGGATCGGTTGGAACGGCCTCAATTAGTGTTGGATAAAAATGATGATCCGATTGTTCTTTATTCGGCTTGTTCCATTACTCCATTGAATATGAAGCAGGATGGAAGTTCGTTCAATATTCAGATTCCAATTCTTAGAAGGAAATAAAAGGAGGCTCATAACAAAAGAAGTCCGGCAGGTTGATGAATAACTGTGCCGGACTTGTTTTGTTAATAATCCTATTAAACTAAAACAATGTAGTTAATAACTAATAATTATAGTAGTATAACTAATTAGATTAGTTGTTTATTGATTTTAATTAGTTATATTCGCCTCAGAACTTTAAACCGTTAGCTTTTATGAAACGTTTAGCCCCTAAAGAAGAAGAGATTATGCGGATGTTCTGGAGCAAAGGCCCTATGTTTGTCCGTGATTTACTCGAATTGTATAATGAACCGAAACCGCATTATAATACCGTATCCACATTGGTGCGCGGACTGGAAGAAAAAGGCTTTGTGGGATACAAAGTTTATGGGAATACATATCAGTATCATCCTATTATAAGCGAGTCCGAATACAAAGGTTCTGCATTGAACGAAGTGGTTTCACAATTTTATGATAATTCTTATATAAATGTGGTGTCTCAATTGATAGAAGAAGAACGGATGCCACTGGATGAATTAAAGGACTTGATAGCCCGCATCGAAAAAGGCAGAGGATAAGGAGGTGTTTATGGGAATTTTCTTGTTTTTCATTCTAAAGAGTAGTGTTTGCTTGTTTCTTTTTACAATGTTGTATATCACATTGTTGAAGGACATCACTCATTTTCGTTTTAGCCGTTGGGCTTTTTGGGTGGGAACAGTGCTTTGTTGGCTCATACCTCTAATTCCTGTATCGGTCAGTGTCCCCTCGCCGGTTCAACAGTCAGTCATGATGGTAGGGGAAATACTTGAAGAAACGCCATCGGATGGTCCAAAGGTTGTTGCCGGATTCCCGACAGAAAGCGGATGGGATACAAGAGCAGAATATTTATCGCTTCAACAAGGAAAAGCAGAAGAAATATATGGTCTGTCTCTTTTGACCGTTGTGAGTCTCTTGTATGGTATGGGTGCCGTTGGCGTATTTTTGTTCTTTGCTTATTCCTTCGGGCGGTTGTGGCATCTTATCTATGGTAAGCCGGTGCAGAGAGAAGGAAAATTTCGATTAGTGATTATTCCTGGGGAAGTATGTTCTTTTAGTTGGTGGAAATATATTGTGATGTCTGAAGAAGATTACCGGCAAGATGGTTCACTCATTCTGATACACGAAAAGATGCATTTGTCTTACTACCACACATTGGATTTGGGATGGATGCATTGCCTGCTTATTTTCCACTGGTTCAACCCGATGACGTGGGTATTGTGGAAGGAATTGCGTGATTTGCACGAATATGAGGCCGATGAAGGAGTAATTTTGTCGGGGGTAAATATGGTTCAATACCAATTATTATTAGTAAAAAAAGCTGTTGGCACAAGGCTCTACTCTATGGCCAATGGCTTCGATCATAGTAAACTTAAAAATCGTATTGGCATGATGCTTAAAAAAAGAAGTAACGGATGGGTACGGCTACGTATATTGCTGGCTGTTCCCGTGGCAGCAGGGGTGGTATATGCTTTTGCACAGCCCGAAATGAGTGAAAAACAAATGTTGTCGCAAGTGGAAGTTGTGGCACAGGATGCACTGCTTCAAGACACGGCGGCACAAAGCAGGATGACTGAAGAGATTGCTTCAATGACTAAATTCTTTAAAGAGAAATCGGATGCATGGTGGGAACATCATCGCACCCCGGAGGGGTGCTATATATGGCGTACGACGCAAGTGCATCGAATCTTTATCAATGGTAACAATGAGGTTTTGTTTGATAATGATTATCGCAAAAGGCCCTTTGATGTTCGCCGGGCAGTAGCGGAACGATTGCGTTCTGCTCGTGAAGCTGACGTTCGTCAGAATGGAAAGGATGAACCTCATTTTCTACGCTTAGTGTATGATGTGAAGTCGGACAAGCAATTAGTGCTTCAGATGCTGAAGGATATAAAGTCGGCATTAGATGATTTGTGTGAAGAATATGTGGCAAAAGGAGTTAGTGACGTGGATGAAGTTTGCCCGTATATGGTAAGTGTATTTGGTCCGAGAAAGTTTGGTATAGATGGCACCGAGTTATTGATTGGTGCCGTAGGTAATGAGCCGAAAGAACGTATATATAATATCAGTTGGAAGACATTGAAGCATTATCAGAAAAAATATGGTAAGAATGCTTCCGTTATGTTTCGTGCAGACGACTCGGTAGGTGAGGAAAGTTATGCATGGATGTGCAAGCGGATAAAGCAATATTTCCCGAATGCAAAAACCAATCATGTGAGGTGATTCTTCCTTCCTCCTTTCATTGACTGCTGAAACGCCTTATTGATGGGGGGTGGTGAGTGGACGTACGCATCGGCCTACACATACGGTGGCATCGGCCTACACGTATATACGCATAAGCCTACACGTACGTCCGCATCGGGCTACATGTACGTACGCATAAGCCCATACATATATTGTAAAATGTTACCCTCAAAAGAATGTGATAAGTTACGGTTTTAATAATTAAGCCATAACTTGAAAGAAGAAAGTTTTTCTTCACTGATGGTGATTTGTGATTTATAAGGAGGAAGGACGCTGACTACTATCTTACCGTTAAAGTAAGGTTCGGCATGGTCTATGGAGTCAATGCTGATAATGATTTGGCGGTTGGCACGGAAGAACTGTTCAGGGTCCAGTTGTTCCATCAGTTTGTTTAGGGATAGGTCGATAATGTGTTCCTGTCCTTTCTTGGTGACGGCAAAAGTAACTTTGTTTTCAGAATAAAAATAGGCGATGTCCGTTACTTGGAGTGACCAGAAACGGTCGGCGCCATAAATGAGGAAACGCGTGCGGTAACGTCTTTCTTTATGTTGCAGGGTGTCCAGCAAAGTATCCAGATATTCTTGGGGTTGGGGGATTCCCTTGTTTTGTAAAGTCTCGTATTTGATGATGGCATCAAGCAGTCGTGTTTCATCGATAGGCTTCAGTATATAATCTACGCTGTTTACGGTAAATGCACGGATGGCATATTTATCGTAAGCAGTCGTAAAAATAATGACAGAGGAAGGATGCACAGCCGAAAGAAAATCGAATGCGTTTCCGTCTGCCAGTTGGATATCGAGGAAGATAAGGTCGGGCTGTGGATTTTCTTTAAACCAAGTTACAGCTTCGTCCACACTACCCGGTATGATGGTCAGTGTCCATTGCGGGCGCAGACGGGTAATCATGGAATGTAGCAGACGTGCTGCGGGTACTTCATCTTCTATAATGATTGCGTTCAGTTTACTCATATCCTAAAGGTACTTTTACAGTAAATAAATGATTATCTTTGATGACTATGATTTCCTCGCCGAGCATCAGTTTGCAGCGGTTGGAAAGATTTTCTAATCCTACTCCCGAAGAGGACTCGTTGCTCTTTTTAGGTTGGACTGGGTTGTTTACTATCAGGTAATTATTCTCTATTCCTATGCTGATTTGCATGGGTTTGCTTTGGGTGATGGAGTTATGTTTAATGACATTTTCCACCAGTAGTTGCAAAGTCAGGGGTGGGAGCATGGCATCAGAATAGTCATCGGGAATAAAACATTCACAGTTGATGCAGTTTCCTAACCGTACTTCGTGCAGGAAGAGATAGGATTTCATAAAATCCAATTCTTCACTTAGAGGAACCAAGGCTTTATCCTGACTTTGAAGGACATAGCGGTAGACGCTGGACAGGTGTTTGGTGAAACGGACAGCATTGCTTGGATTGTATTCTATCTCGGCAATCAGCGTGTTGAGACTATTGAACAGAAAGTGCGGATTAAGTTGGTTTTGCAGGGCGGCATAGCGGGCTGTATTGTTTTCCTTTTGCAGTTCGGCGGCTTCCTGTTGCAATCTTAATGTATTCTGAATGGAACGATTGGATAGAAGTAGTCCCACGATTACTAATTCTACCAGCCACACCAGAATGAGGATGCGCCAACCGCCATTGGGAAAAATAAAGATGTTGTAGGAACCCACCAAAAGCTTCCCGACAATCAGCAGACTATAGTTCAGTAGAAGGAACAGCAGTGTTACGGCTATATAAATCATGATGATTTTCCAGCGTTTGCGGAGGTTCAGTGCATACTGATTATTTAACCAGGAGCTAAGCCGCAAGGTGGAGTAACCGAGGACATTGAAGGCGGCTATGAAAAAGATAAAGGCGCCTTTGGAATAAAGCATATCCGCTACCTGAGGTGGTAATTCGGAATAATTGGCTAGCAGGAGATAGGAGAAGACTCCTAACCCTGAGAACAAAAGGCCGTATAATATAGCATTCCATTTCATGTGAACAAAGCTACAATATTTTATAGAATAATAATCACTTTCTAGTATTTATTCAATGCTTTCAGCAGTGTGGAATAATATCCTTGTGCGGATACTTTGGCTTGCACATAATTGGTTTGTGAGGCCTGCCGGTAGTTCTGTGCCTCTATCACCTCCACTACTGACACTTTTCCTTCCGCATATCTTTCCAATGCCATGCGTTCGTTTTGGCGCGCTTTGTCCAGTGAGTTTCCGGTCAGTTGTACTTGTTCCATTGCTTGGGATAACGAAACGCGGGCGGTCTGGACCTCAAGGTTCACATGGTCACTTACTTGATGAAGGTTATCGGTAGCCGCACCGACTTGGAAAGAAGACGCCCGTTTCTCATTGCGCCGTTTTCCCCATTCGAAAATAGGAACCGACAGTTTGGCATAAACAGCATAATTGGGGTCAAGGTCGGATTTGAAGTTATATCCGGGTGAGGAGTAACTTCCCTCTATGCCGACATAAAGTTGCGGCTTATATTTGGAGTCTGTCAGTTTCTTTGAACTTTCGGCTATGTTGATTTGGTCGTATGCCATTTTTAATTCCGGCCGGTTGGAGCCGTTCAAACTCCATAACTGTTCATTCATGACGATGGAAGGAATAGTGTCTTCCACTTCCGTCGGTTCATTTAGTTCCAGCCCAATCAGCGAGTTGAACGCCATTCTTCCGGTTTCAAGATTGCTTTTTGCCTGAAGCAATTGGTATTCGGCTTCGTTTAGCTTTACCTCTGCCATGAGCAGGTCTTGTGGGTCCACCAAGCCTACCTCCACCCGTTCACGGATGGTTTGAGTGAGTGAGGCGATGGAGTTCCGATAGTCGGTGGCTACCTGCAGAAGTTCGGCACGGGCTACGGTGTTCCAGTATTGCATATCGGTTTGGTAGCACACGGCGGAACGGAAATATTCCGCCTGATGTGCTGCCAGACTATGTTGATGCTTTGCCATTCGGATGGTTTCCAGTAGACGGCCGCCTGTATAGACCGGTTGCAATAGGCTGAGAGAGGCGCCGTATTTCATATCCTTACCTTCGAAGGTCAACGGATTCTGCATACTGGGCAGGTTCAGAGTGAGCTGGATGGGATTGCCGGTATATTGAAAGTTGGCGTCACCCGATAGTTTGGGACGCAAGTCCTTCTGGGCAGCTTTCTCCAGTTCGATACTGGCCGAGATATGTTTATCCGCCGCCTTCAGGTCATGGTTGTATTCTACAGCCATTGACCTGTACTTTTCCAATAAATCACTTTGTTGGGCGAAAGTAGCGGACGGAACACTAAAAATAAAGATAAACAGTATATTAATTTTTTTCATGAGCTATATCTATTTTGAGGGTGATAGTACGATTACTTAATCTTATAAAATATGGCATACAGTGCCGGTGTTACAAATAATGTCAATAACGTAGCGAATGTCAGCCCGAAGATGATAGTGGCTGCCATTCCTCCAAACGCTATATCGAATAACAGAGGAACCATTCCCAGAATCGTAGTGGTAGCTGCCATCAGTACAGGACGTGTTCTGGATACGGTGGCCTCTATGACGGCTGTATAAGGAGTGACACCGTTCCTGCGCTGTATATTTATTTCATCCAACAGTACGATGACATTCTTGATAATCATACCCAGCAGCCCCAACCATCCGGCGATGGGGAAGAATCCGAAATCAAACCCGGTGAGCAGCATACCTACAGCTACCCCGATAAGGGAGAGCGGAAGCACACATAGGATAATGACCGGTTGACGGAAATTGCCGAATAAGGCTACCAAAATCACGACCAGCATCAAGAAAGCCAAAGGAAAGAATTTGGCAATGGCCTGCATTGCTTCACCTTGGTCTTTGTATTGGGCGTCCCAAAAGAAGGTATACCCTTCGGGCAATTCTATGGCTTCTATTTCTTTCCGTATTTCTCCATGTACTTCGGCCATGGTGTGTCCCGGTTTTACTCCGCACATGGCGGCCATGGATAACTGGCGGTTATAGGTACGTATCTGTGGAAACTCCCAAGTGGTTTCAATCTTTTCCGTCACTTGCGACAGAGGTGCTGAATGTTCTCCGTTCCAAACAGAAAAATCACCTAAAGACCGGGCGTCTGTAATATGGACTCCTTCCGATTTCAGTAATACGGGTACTTTCTTTTCGTTATCCCGATAAATTCCTACGGGAGTCCCGTCACTGATAGACTTGACAGATTGCATCATTTGCGCTTTGGTAATGCCTAGCGCACCGGCTTTTACCGGGTCGTAGACGGGGCGAATCATCAGGGCCATATTTCCCCATTCGTTACGGGCATCCGCTACTTTGGGATTGCGCCGCATGATTTCTATGGCTTTTCCTGCCAGTGAATCCAGTACGGCAGGGTCCGGTCCTAGGAAACGGGCCTCGATGACGGCTTCCGTCAAAGGGCTAAGTTCGAACTTGTTCACTTTTATCAGTGGCTCGGGATACTTCTGACGGATGGAGTCTTGCAGCAACGCGTGCAGTTGCCTGGACTCTTTCGGGGTCTTGCACTTCACCAATATCTGTGCATAGTTGGACTGAGGACCGAAAGCTACATTAGACAGATAGTAACGAGGCGGAGTGCGGCCTATGTAGGTAGAAACCATTTCCGTTTCTTCGTGTCCGCGAATATAGTCCGCCAAGTTACTTGCCATACGGTCTGTTTCGTTGATGTTCGTTCCTTCGGGCAACCACATATCTACGGTAAAGTATTGTTTGTCTAGCGCAGGTACAAACACTTTGGGGATAAATTTGAAACTCCAGGCAGAGAGTATCAGCATAACTACCAGTGAACCGATAGTGACCGACCGATGGCGGAGTACCCAGTGCAGGGCGTTGCGGAAGCGATTGTAATATTTTCCGTCGAATAAAGCCGATTTCAGTTCCTCGGGACGCGGACGACGGACAAACTCCTGTATAAAGAAAGGGGTCTGCGTCAGTGCGAACACCCAGCTGAACATCAGTGATACTCCAATGACCACAACCAATGAAGATAGCAATTCACCTGTGATATGTGGTGAATAATAGATAGGGAGGAAGGTAAGAATAGCGATGATTGTTGCCGCCAACAAGGGCAAAGCGGTAGCAGAGCAGGCACGCATGATAGCTACACGCTTCCGCATTCCGCGCTCCATGTTGATTAAGGCTGAGTCTGAAACCACGATAGCATTGTCTACCAACATTCCCATGGCGATAATGATGGCGGCTAATGACATTCGTTGAAGTGCGATGCCGCAAGCCATCATGACAATGAGTGTGGCGAAGATGGAAAAAATCAGTCCGCTACCAATCAAAGTACCATTCTTGAATCCGATGAAAAATAATAGAATGGCTATAACGGTTAGAACGGAAATGATGAGGTTCAAGATAAAGCCTTGATTGGCAACGTCTGATTCATATCCTTGGTCATAGATGGAGGTCAGTTCATATCCTTGAGGCATGGATTGCGATAATTCGTCAATTCTTTTTTTCACGGCTTCTGCCATATCCACTACGTTTCCGGTAGGGACGGTAGAGATGGCAATGCCTACGGCCGGATGACCGTCAATGCGCATCAGGTTGCTGGCAGGTGTCTGATAACTTTCTTCTATCCGTGCTATATCGGCGAGGCGGAAATGTTCGCCTGAGCGTGAAACGATAGTCAGGTCTCTGATATCATCCAATGAATAGAAATTTCCGGTAGACTCGATGCGCAGCCGGTTTTGTCCGGCATCAATTCCTCCTGCATCCACTACTTTGTTCTGTGCTTCGAATGCTCGGGCTATATCAGAAGTGGTGATTCCACTTTGTGTCATGACGGACGGGCTGACAGATACGTCGATAGTGGGTGTCTGTACTCCGTAAATTTCCACTTTGGCTACATCCTTTACTTTCAGGAGCTCATTCTTGATGATTTTAGCCTCGTCTTCCAGTTCCCTATAGGTATGACCGTTTCCGGTGAGGCCATAAAAAACACCTAATACATCCCCAAAGTCATCATTGACGACCGATGGACCTGCTCCGGCGGGAAGTTTGCCTTGTACATCGTTCACTTTGCGGCGTAGTTTGTCCCAGAGTTGTTGCATTTCGTCTGCACGGGTTTCCTTTTTCACATATACGGTGATTTTGGAGAGTCCGGCCCGGTTCTCTGTTTTCAGATAATAGAGCTCACCAAGAGACTGGATGGATTCTTCCAGAATATCGGTTACCTGAGATTGTACTTCGGAGGGCGATGCTCCGGGGTAAGGAGTCAGTACGAGTGCCTGTTTGATGGTAAAGGGGGCGTCTTCCAGTTTTCCCATTTTGATGTAGGAGAACAGACCGCCGGCCAGTATCAGAACCAATAACAAGAGGGTGACTGACTTTTTTTGTAGAAAGTATTTTACTAATTTCATATTTGTTTTTTTCTTTGTCTTATTACGTTTTTGTTGACCGTAGGGGCGGACCCATGTGTCCGCCCGATAACAATTGGCAATACCCATAACTATATGCATTCGGGCAGACACATGGGTCTGCCCCTACGGTGGGGCGTTACAGTTCGGTTGCGTTGATTTTCATTCCGTCCGAGAAAAAACGGAGTCCGCTTGTCGCTACGATTTCATTGGGATGCAAACCTTCGGTGATAGCTACATAGCCATTCGGTAACAAATCTCCTTTCTTTACTTTTCTTCGGTTTACCTCTTGGGTATTTGTATCGACTACCCATAGATAGTCACCTTCCGTGGGACGATGGCAAAGAGCCGTTTGAGGGACAGCCACCCCTTTGGAGGCATCTGTTGTTATAGAGGAGCGGTTCAATCTTGCTTTGCCGGACATGCCTGCCAGTAATTTTCCTTCTTTGTTAGGAAGTAAAGCGGTCAACAGATAAGAGAGGTTGTTGCGGGTGGTTCCTTTGGAAACTTCCGCTATCTGTGCTTTATATACTTTATCGGGTTGTGCATCGAATCGTACTTGTATCGTATCCAGTGCCTGCGCTGCATAGGCAATATCCTGAGTGACATAGATTTCCAGTTTAAGTTGGTCAATATCAATAAAAGAAATGACGGGCTGGGTTGCTTTTACATCCTGATATTTCTCTATATATACCTCACCTACATAACCATTGAACGGAGCGATAAGGCGTGTATCCTCCAGTTCGTATGAAGCGGTATCGAAAGCTGTTTTGGCGGTGGTATAGTCCGCTTTTGCCTTTTCGTAGGAACTTGCCGAGATGTTGCCCTTATCATATAACTTTTGTATACGTTCGAATTCTGCCTTTGCCTGATGGTAGACTGCCTCGGCACGTTCTTTGCGGATGCGGAAATCGCGCGGGTCTATTTCGGCTATGATGCTGCCTTGTTTGTATCGGTTACCGGCATATACATCAAAACGGTCAATGGGGCCGCCCACCCGGAAGGATAACTCGGAAGTGCGGAAAGGTTGGGCGATAAAGGAGAACTCTTTGTCGTCCTGATGTGAAACGGGGACAGCTTGTGTGGTCTTTACAATAAAGTCTTGTTTCTTTTCATTGCCTCCGGCGGCACAGGAAGAAAGTAGTGCGGCGAGGCTTAGTAATAGCATAGAATGTACGTTTATCTTCATATTTTGTCTTTTAAGTTTGCGACAAAAGTAAGAAGTGTGTGGGTACTAAATAGGAAAGAAGATGCTGAAGCCGGAAAAAATAGAAACAGAAAGGGAAATATACAGATAAAGGTGGAGGTGATTTATTCTATATAAATCATCTTTTTAGTCATTCCACCATCAATCGTTATGTTTTCGCCATTGATAAAATCATTTTCTTCTTGACAAAGAAACAAGCACATTCGGGCAATATCTTCCGGTTTTCCCACCCGACCGGAGGGATGCTGTGCGTGGTCCTCGGGGCGGAGAAGCCCATACTCTTGTGTCTGTATCCATCCCGGTGAGATAGAGTTGACAGTGATATGCTGATTGGCAAGCGATAAGGCAAGTGCGTGGGTGAGCGAATAGATTCCTCCCTTTGAGGCAGCATAACCTTCACTTCCCGGTTCACTCATTAAATGGCGCGTGGAACAAATATTAATGATTCTGCCATAATGCTGCGGAGAGTCTTGAGCTTTGCGGTGGATGGCAAGAAGTCTTGAGGTTATAAACACCGGTCGGAGATTGATGGATAAGATTCGGTCAAAGTCTTCTACACTTGTTTCGGTGAGGTCAGAAAACAGGCTTACTCCGGCGTTATTGATTAAGATGTCTATATCTCCCCACCTTTCTATGAGTGCTAGCATACAACTTTCCAGTGCTTCTCTATTTTGTATGTCTACAGGATAGAATGCAGCTCCTGTTTCTTTGGCAGTTTGCAGTCCCGATGTTTCATCTTTGTCGCAAAACGCTACCGGACAACCTTCCTGTCTGAATGCTTTTACGATAGCCTTACCGATGCCGTTGGCTCCTCCGGTTACAAAGACTCTTTTGGAGTTCGCTTTCTTGGGAGTATGTTTGGGTGTCTTTTGCCAAGCGGCCTTTTTAGCTTGATATTGTTCGAACTGTCTTTCTATATAGTTGTCTGCCATGGTTATTGAGAAATTTTAATCATCCGCTGTAGGGGGCAGAAAATTTCCGCCCTACAGTGGATATTATTTAGATTATTCCCACTCAATTGTGGCGGGTGGTTTGGAGGAGATATCATAGCAAACGCGGTTAACGCCTTTTACCTTATTAATGATATCATTTGAAACCTTAGCCATAAACTCGTAAGGAAGATGGGCCCAGTCAGCAGTCATGGCATCGGTACTGGTTACAGCACGCAGAGCCACGGCACGTTCATAAGTACGTTCATCGCCCATTACGCCTACACTTTGTACCGGCAACAGGATGACACCTGCCTGCCACACTTGGTGATAGAGGGCAATATCATTACCGTCGGCATCTTTTACCATCCAATCACGTAAGCCTTGAATAAAGATGTCGTCTGCATCCTGCAGAATGCGTACCTTCTCGCGGGTAATATCGCCTAAGATGCGTACAGCCAAGCCCGGACCGGGGAACGGATGACGGGTAATCAGATGTTCGGGTATGCCTAATTCACGACCTACACGGCGTACTTCATCTTTGAAAAGCCATTGCAAGGGCTCACATAGGCTAAGATGCATTTCTTCGGGCAGACCACCTACGTTGTGATGACTTTTGATAGTCTTTCCGGTGATGTTCAGACTTTCGATGCGGTCAGGGTAGATAGTACCTTGTGCCAACCATTTGGCATCGGTTATTTTATGTGCTTCGGCATTGAATACTTCTACAAAGTCACGACCAATAATCTTACGCTTTTGTTCGGGATCAGTCACGCCTTCCAAGTCTTTAAAGAACTTGTCGCTGGCATCTACGCCGATTACGTTCAGACCCAGACATTCGTAATCATGCATCACATTCTTGAATTCATTCTTGCGCAACAAACCGTGGTCAACAAAGATACAAGTCAGGTTCTTGCCAATGGCACGGTGCAACAACACGGCTGCAACAGATGAATCCACACCTCCGCTTAGACCGAGAATAACGCGGTCGTTACCTACTTGTTCTTTCAAGGCTGCCACTGTGGTATCAACAAATGAACTTGCACTCCAGTCTTGCTTGCCACCGCAGATATCTACTACGAAGTTTTTCAGTAATTGGGTACCGTCTTCACTGTGGAATACTTCCGGATGGAACTGTACGCCCCATACTTTTTCTCCTTCTGCCTGATAAGCGGCGATAGCGACTTTATCTGTTGAAGCGATAATTTTGAAGTTATCAGGGATGGCAGTGATTGTATCTCCGTGGCTCATCCATACTTGAGACTGTTCGCGGATGCCTTTCAGTAAGGGGTTCTCATGTTCGAAAGTAGAGAGATGGGCGCGTCCGTATTCACGTGTGCCGGCCGGTTCTACTTTTCCGCCATTGGTGTATGCCATAAACTGTGCGCCATAGCAGATGCCCAAAATAGGGTATTTCCCACGAATATTGCTTAAATCAACCTTGAATGCACTTTCATCGTAAACAGAGAAAGGGCTTCCCGACAGGATGACACCGATAACCGATGGGTCATCATGTGGAAACTTGTTGTAAGGCACAATCTCGCAATACATATTCAGTTCGCGGACACGACGGCCGATAAGCTGTGTGGTCTGTGAACCGAAATCGAGAATAATGATTTTTTCTTGCATATTATTATGATATGTAAATGTTTTCGTGCCGCAAAGATACTCAGAAAAACTATAAATCCGTCATACCATAGAGGCATTTTTATAGTTGAGTGTAAAAAACTTCATGCTTTGGTATGCTGTAGCTTCATCTTGTCTTCACAATGGAAGCAATTCTGAATATATATAAGAATGTGTGGAACTACACATATTTTATATGCATAGGCCCACACATACGAATGTGTAAAAAATCCCTTTCTATCCTAAGAGCTTTCCTGTTATTTCCGGTCTGCCTGTTCTTTCAACAAATCGCGGATTTCGGTTAACAGCACCTCTTCTTTACTTGGGGCAGGAGGGGCTGCAGGAGGAGCCGGAACTTCTTCCTTCTTGCGGTTCAGGCGGGCGAGCAATCTGATAAATAAGAATATAGAGAAAGCGATAATGATAAAATCAAACGTGGCCTGGAGGAAATTTCCATAATTGAGGGTTACGGCGGCTTTCTCTACGCCATCCACCACTTCGGCAGGCTTTAATTGTAGTTTTAAATCTGTGAAGTTTACACCGCCGACTAACAGCCCGATGGGAGGCATAATAACATCCGCAACGATGGAAGAGACAATCTTTCCAAATGCACCACCGATGATAACACCGACTGCCATGTCAATAACGTTTCCACGCATGGCAAACGCTTTAAAGTCTTGTAAAAAACTACTTTTTCCCATTTTTTTTTATTTTAATATGAAATTATGCGCGAATATAAAAACAAATTCTTATTTTTGCACCGCGTTTAGGAAATAAATACTAAATGTTTAACAACATTCCAAATTAGAGTGTTTAAAAGCTATATTATAAAACCTTTAAAAATTAAACAAAATGATTAAAGTAGGTATTAACGGATTTGGTCGTATCGGCCGTTTTGTATTCCGTGCAGCTCAGAAAAGAAACGATATTCAGATCGTAGGTATCAATGACCTTTGCCCGGTTGATTACTTAGCATATATGTTGAAGTATGACACAATGCACGGACAATTTGAAGGTACTATCGAAGCTGACGTAGAAAACAGCAAGTTGATCGTAAACGGCAATGCAATCCGCGTAACAGCTGAAAGAAATCCGGCTGACTTGAAATGGGATGCAATCGGTGCTGAATACGTAGTTGAATCTACTGGTTTGTTCTTGACTAAAGAAAAAGCTCAGGCTCATATCGAAGCTGGTGCTAAATATGTAGTTATGTCAGCTCCTTCTAAAGATGATACTCCGATGTTCGTTTGCGGTGTAAACGAAAAATCTTATGTTAAGGGTACTCAATTCGTTTCTAACGCTTCTTGTACTACTAACTGCTTGGCTCCTATCGCTAAGGTATTGAATGACAAATGGGGTATTACTGACGGTTTGATGACTACAGTTCACTCTACAACTGCTACTCAGAAAACAGTTGACGGTCCTTCTATGAAAGACTGGAGAGGTGGTCGTGCTGCTTCTGGCAACATTATCCCTTCATCTACTGGTGCTGCTAAGGCTGTAGGTAAAGTTATTCCTGAATTGAATGGTAAATTGACTGGTATGTCAATGCGTGTTCCGACTTTGGATGTTTCTGTAGTTGACTTGACAGTGAACTTGGCTAAACCGGCTACATACGCTGAAATTTGTGCAGCTATGAAAGAAGCTTCTGAAGGCGAATTGAAGGGTGTTCTGGGTTACACTGAAGATGCAGTTGTTTCTTCTGACTTCTTGGGTGACACTCGCACTTCTATCTTCGATGCTAAAGCTGGTATCGCTTTGACTGATACTTTCGTTAAAGTAGTTTCTTGGTATGACAATGAAATCGGTTACTCTAACAAAGTATTGGATTTGATCGCTCACATGGCTTCTGTAAACTGCTAATCAGTTATATAATCCATATAGCAACAGCCGCCCGAAGTAATTCGGGCGGTTTTTTTATGTCCTGTCAGCAATTAATTGTGAAAAGATGTGGTATATATTAAATATAATTATACCTTTGTGCAATTTGAAGAATAATATTAAACAAATAAAAGTTATGGATGCACAAAAAGTAGATGCCTTTATAATGGCAAACGGAAAGTTCTTTCCCGATTATCAAGTGGCAGCAATTAGAGATATGTTGCTTGCTGCTGACGATTCAAAATGGTCAATGTTGCAGGTTATGCAGTTCAAAGACCCCACTATCTGTTTGATTATCTCTCTGTTTGCCGGTTCGCTGGGTATTGACCGCTTCTTTATTGGAGATACAGGATTGGGAATTGCGAAGTTAATCACTTGCGGCGGTTTTGGCATTTGGACTATTGTAGACTGGTTCCTCATTATGGGAGCTGCCCGCGACAAGAACATGCAAAAACTTCAAATGGTACTTTAATGACGAAAAAAGCTCTGTACATACTTTCGGTTGTCGCTTGTGCTGCCGGGTATGTATGGCTTGCCGTTTCGTCCATACATGCGGAAGAGGGAGTGTGGCGAGGGTGCTTGTTTAAGCAGTTATTCCATATTCCTTGTCCTGCATGTGGTTCTACACGAGCCCTCATTGCACTCTGTCAAGGGCATTGGAAAGAATCATTGTTACTCAACCCGAATGGTATGTTGCTGGCAGTATTGATGTTGCTGCTTCCTGTGTGGATCTTATTGGATATCATCAGGCGGGAAGATTCTTTTTTTCGTTTTTATCTATGGATTGACCGGATTTTCATTCGAAAACGCGTCTTCATTATTTTCCTTTTTCTTGTATTAATTAATTGGTGCTGGAATATTTATAAAGGCTTATGATATACTATAAACCCGCGGAACATGAATTGGAGGCTGCTTCAAACAGTTATCTAATGTCATTATTGGCTGTGATGGCCGGACTACCTTTTCCTATTATAAACTTGTTGGCAACGGTTGTTTTCTATTTAGCCAATAGGCGGCGGACGTATTTTGTGCGATGGCATTGTACGCAGGCGTTGGTGTCCCAACTTCCATTGTTCTGTACTAACAGTGTCTTGTTTTGGTGGACGGTCGGTTTGCTTTTTGGAGGTGTGGAACTCACTTCTTTTTATTTCGCTTATCTGTTTACCGTTGTATTGTTCAATGTTGTAGACTTTGTAGCTACAGTGGTCTCTGCCGTACAAGTGAGAAAAGGCAAGCAGATAGAGTGGTATGTTTACGGAGGTTTGACTGATTTGATTTGTAAGCCATGATAAAGAAAATACTTTTGCAGTCGCTCGTATCGGTAGTGTTGTTTTTAGCCGTGCTATTCTCTTTTTCGCGTGTAGACTGGCTTTCGGTTTTTGATTTGCGCGAGACGGTTATCGAGGAGAAACTGGGAGATATGTATTGGGATTTGTATTCCGGTTCTGCTGTCTTTGTAGAGTCGGATACAGTTATTGCTCCATTGGATTCGTTGCTGTTACATTTATGTGAGGCCAATGATATAGAACGTGATAAAATAAAGTTGCATGTTGTCCAAAGCGATGAAGTCAATGCTTTTGCCTTTCCCGATAATCATCTTGTTGTTTTTACTTCGCTTATTGCCAAATGCGAAAATCAGGAAGAATTATGTGGGGTAATGGCGCATGAGATAGCTCACATGCAGAAAGGTCATATCATGAAGAAACTAGTGAAGGAAGTAGGGCTTTCTGTTTTAGTGGGCATGGCATCGGGGGGACAAAGTGGAGAAGTGTTGAGAAGTACTGCCAAACTTCTTTCTTCTACTGCCTATGACCGTACGTTGGAAAGTGAGGCTGACAAGACAGCCGTTCTCTATCTTTTGCAATCCGGAATAAATCCGGAACCTTTTGGAGAATTTCTGTTCAGACTATCTAAAGAGGAAGAACTACCTTCGTTGACCGAGTGGGTAAGCACTCATCCTGATTCTGAAAAACGATCCATTCAAATATGTAATTGGGCAAAGGAAGGGAGTGATGATATCCGGTTTGAGAAGGTATTGAGTCTGGAAACGTGGAAAACTCTTCAACAAGCCGTTTCTGACAAGTAATTCTGTGACTTTTATTCTTTTTCTTGGTTGTAGATTACACAAATTCGTTATCTTTGTGCAATTATTAACCGAAAGACTGTTTCGGATTAAGAGAAACAGTGGCAGAAATATTTTTTAGATGGTAAATTATGATTTGATAACGATATTAGGTCCTACTGCTTCGGGGAAAACTCCATTGGCGGCTGCATTGGCATATAAGCTCGACACTGAAATTATTAGCGGAGACAGCCGGCAGATATATCGCCGGATGGACCTTGGAACAGGGAAAGATTTGGCGGACTATGTCGTAGACGGTCATCAAGTGCCTTATCATCTGATTGATATTGTGGAGCCTGGGTATAAATATAATGTATTCGAATATCAGCGAGATTTTCTTTCGGCATATAACGAAGTTAAACAAAAGGGCAAGTTACCGGTTTTATGTGGTGGCACGGGCATGTATTTGGAGTCTGTGCTGAAAGGATACAGGTTACTGCCGGTTCCCGAAAATCCCCAATTACGTGCTTCATTGGCTGGTAAGTCGCTGGAAGAACTGACGCAAATGCTGTCGGTATACAAGAAATTGCATAATTCTACCGATGTGGATACTGTGAAGCGGGCTATCCGTGCTATTGAAATAGAAGAATACTACAAGCAGCAACCGCCTGAATACCGCGAGTTCCCCACACTGAATAGCTTGATAATAGGAGTGGATATTGATAGGGAATTACGTCGGCAGAAGATTACCCACCGGCTGAAACAACGTTTGGATGAAGGGATGGTGGATGAAGTGAAAGCTTTACTAGAAGGAGGTATTGCCGCCGAAGATTTAATATACTACGGTTTGGAATATAAATATCTGACTTTATATGCCACCGGAGCACTCTCTTTTGATGATATGTTCCATCAACTAGAAATTGCCATTCATCAATTTGCCAAGCGGCAGATGACATGGTTTCGCGGAATGGAGCGCAGAGGGTTCAGCATTCATTGGCTGGATGCCCGGATGCCTACAGAAGAGAAAGTTGAGAAGATAATAAATTTGTTAGATACTAAAAGTTAGATATTATGGCCGTAGAACCAAGCAGATGGGGAATCATATATAATCCGAAGGCCGGTAGCCGCAAGACTCAGAAGAGATGGAATGAGATACGAAACTATATGGAAAGCCGCAAAGTCGTGTTTGATTATGTTCAGTCGGAAGGGTTTGGCTCGGTGGAACGGTTGGCGCGAACTTTGGCCAATAACGGTTATCGTACGATAGTGGTTGTGGGGGGCGATGGTGCTATTAATGATGCTGTCAACGGCATCATGAGTTCTTCTGCCGAAGACAAGGAGAATATTGCTTTAGGAATTATCCCTAATGGTATAGGCAACGATTTTGCCAAATATTGGGGATTGGATGAAGACAATTATAAGCAGGCGGTGGACTGGATTATCAATCGCCGTTTGAGAAAGATAGATGTGGGATGTTGCAACTTTTTTGATGGTGAACAGCATACTAACCGTTATTTCATCAATGCCATTTACATTGGGCTGGGCGCCCGTATTGTGCAAATCTCGGATGGAACCCGTCGTTTTTGGGGAATTCGTGAACTCTCATTTGCCGCTTCCATGTTCCTGCTGTTGTTTGAACGTAAGCTTTATCGTATGCATTTACGTGTCAATGACGAACATATTCGTGGTCGTATTATGACTGTTTGTGTAGGTAGTGCCCGTGGTTATGGCCTTACTCCGAGTGCAGTTCCTTATAATGGCTGGCTTGATGTGTCTGTTATATATCGTCCCGAATTGCTGCAGTTGCTTTCTGGATTATGGATGTTGTTGAAGGGACGAATTCTGAATCATAAAATGGTGAAACCATACCGCACGCGTAAAGTCAAGATTCTGCGTGCGCAGAATGCTTCTGTCAGTTTGGATGGACGAATCTTGGATAGGCATTTTCCTTTGGAAGTGTCTGTCATGCCGGAAGCTATTACGTTAATCATTCCTAAATAGGGGCTTCAATGATGTAAGATGAATAACTTCTCAAAGTATAAAATAAATATGATAACAATTTCAGATTTAAAGAAGAGTGACAATTTTTTCCTGTTGGCCGGTCCATGTGTGATAGAAGGTGAGGAAATGGCTCTCCGTATAGCAGAACGTGTAGTAAAGCTGACAGATAAACTCAATATCCCATACGTTTTTAAAGGCTCATACCGTAAGGCAAACCGTTCACGTTTAGACTCTTTTACAGGTATTGGTGACGAAAAAGCGTTGAAAGTTTTACAGAAAGTAAGTCGGACATTTGATGTTCCCGTAGTGACCGACATTCATTCTGCTGAAGAAGCGGCAATGGCAGCCGAATATGTGGATGTACTTCAGATTCCGGCATTCCTCTGTCGTCAGACCGATTTATTGGTCGCAGCAGCACAGACCGGAAAGATTGTTAATATAAAGAAGGGACAGTTCCTCTCTCCCGGTGCCATGCGCTTTGCAGCCGATAAAGTGGTGGAAGCAGGCAATGACCAAGTGATGCTGACCGAACGTGGTACTACATTTGGTTATCAGGACTTGTTGGTGGATTATCGCGGTATTCCCGAGATGCAGTCTTTCGGACATCCTGTGATTCTTGATGTGACTCATTCGTTGCAGCAACCTAATCAAACCTGTGGAGTGACCGGTGGTATGCCCCAATTGATTGAGACGATTGCCAAGGCGGGGGTAGCAGTGGGAGTGGACGGTCTGTTTATGGAAACACATGAAGACCCCACCGTTGCAAAAAGTGATGGAGCCAATATGTTGAAGCTTGATTTGCTCGAAGAATTGCTGACTAAGTTGGTTCGTATTCGTCAGGCTCTATAAAGGTGATGAGATAAAACAGTGAAGGGGCTGTGTCGGAACTCTCATAAACTAAAAAATAAGAGGTGTGTCAAAACTAAAATGACCTATCCAATCGTCAGCTGTAGGGGCAGGGTTTGCCTGCCCGAATACACAAAGAAACGGTTTTCGGGCGAGCGAACCTCGCCCCTACGAACTAAACGACAGTATTATCCATATTTTGACACACCCCCGATTTCGAAAGAAGGGAAGTTTTGACACAGCCCCTTCTTCTCTTCCTGCATTATAAGGAAGCACATTGGCAGATGTGGTTATTTCTTTAAAATATATGCTTTCATGCGGGCAATATCATTCAAGTAATCCTGCAAATCTTGTTCGTGGTCTTCTTCTTCGGCCATGATATGTTTGGCAATGTCGCAAGTCGTGAAATCAATTCCATTGGTGAATTCGGCAATTTGCTGATAGCGGTAGATAGCGCAGCGCTCTGATTCGACATTTTGTTTTAATAAGATTTCCGAACCGAAATCTACCGGAGCATCGTATTTGCAACGTGCCAGGTCAAACCACTGTTTCGGGTCGAGCACAGGTACACCTTCCAGCTCGATAATACGGTCGGCCAATAGTTTTGCATGATTATATTCTTCGGCAGCATGTTCTTGGAATTCGCGTTGCACGTCACCGCGCATGGCACCTTCTACTACAAAAGAACCTACCCAATACTGATAGAAAGCCAACCATTCTTCAGACAAGGCTGCATTTAATTGAGCCAGTAACTCTACAACGTCAATTTTATCCTTTAGGATATTCACTGTTTCTTTAGCCATAATGAAAAAGTTTAAGTTAGTGTTTATTATTTAGTTTACGGCAGGGATAGTCATATCATCTAATACTTCTATGCCTTCCTTGTCCACATCTTTTTTTACATTAGAACTAGTGTACAGCCAGATGCCGAATCCCAGTACTATTAATATAAAGAGGATTATTCCCCATAACTTACCTTTGCTCATAGTTTTTTGGTTTTGGTTTTATGATAAGAACAGCCGAAAAAGAAAATTGTTTTTTGGTGGAAGAGATTTTATTTTGTGCAGAAGAGGGGCAGTCTCACAAACATCGGGCGGTTAATATGAGGATATTCTGAAAGTTCTTGTTGCAGTATTGTAATGAAAGGCCTGTGTATTTTCAGAGTAGTGCCCTAAGGTTTTGAGGCTTTTCAAACAAGACTTTGAGCTTTTCAAAGAAAGGCCTGTCGGTCTTTTAAAAGGCTGTAGAGCTTTCCGTAACGGCCCGGTCCTATTGAGGAAAGATGGAGTTACACTGTTTTCTTGGGGATTTAAATCATTATTTTTTCTCCTTATAACATATATCATAAACCAAGGGAAGAGTAAGCCGTTTCTTAGGCTCAGCCAAGGCCTTTTAAACGGAAGATTATTACAGACTCCGACAGCGGACTGTACGGTCTACTGTAATGGACTGTACAGTCTACTGCAACGGACTATATAGTCTACGGTGGAAGACTGTAGTAACTCGACTGACAGACAGGCATAATCGAAAGGACGAAAACGCTTAGTCCGGCTAATGAAACGACTTAGGGAGTTCAAAACGTATGCAGAAGTTGAAAACCGGAGAAGACAACATCCGGTGACAGGAAGGGAGAACATTATGTCGGTGAGTCAGTAAAGATGTAAATTCTTTCACACATAATGGGAATTGAAGGCTCTTGTCCATGGGGAGGCTGTGTGAAAGCGATTGTTTCTGTAGGAGGGGGCACCCTAAATCAGAAGGTAGTAGACAACTGCCGCACCCCTCCTCCTTACAGTGATGAAAGTGCAATGATACTAAAAAGAAGAAGCAGGGAATTTTATCCTATCTTACTAATCTTCTTCAGCTTTTCTTCATCTATGATTTTAATCTTTCTGCCGTCGATTGTGATTAATCTTTCAGTAGCAAAATTGGAGAGTGTGCGAATGGCATTCGAAGTTGTCATATTCGATAAGTTAGCCAAGTCTTCACGTGAAAGATAGATACTCAGTGTAGATTCGTCCTCTTCCAATCCATAGGTCTCTTTCAAGAAAAGAAGAGATTCGGCCAGACGGCCACGGATATGTTTCTGGGTTAAGTTGACAGTTCTTTCGTCCGAGATACCCAAATCAATCGAGAGCTGGCGGATAAAAAACAATGCCAATTCAGCATTTTCTTTCACTAACTTCATGATAGCCGGCATGGGAATCAGACAGACGGTACACGGTTCGAAAGCAGATGCTGCCGTAACAAAGTTACCCTCGGCAAAGTAAGCGCGGTAAGCAAAATATTCTTTTGTCTTTAAAACCCGGATAATTTGGCTGCGTCCGCCTACACCTTCTTTGTAAATTTTTACCTTACCACTGAGGAGGCACATCAAATGCATGGGAGTTTCTCCCTCGCAATAAATGGTCTCATTCTTCTTATATTTTTGTATCGTAAAATTCTGAGCCAAGAACTCTCTTTGCTCTTGGGTTAAAGGTTGCCACAAATCAGGTATGCTTTCGGCAATCTCTGTTTCTGATAATTCTTTTTTAACCATAGGTGTGCTATAAAACCGTGTTATAGAGCACAAATATAGAAAGAAAATAATGAAAGAAGAAATTTAGCTTAGAAAAATAACGGAAAAAGGGAGATTGCTCTCCCTTTTACTTTATTTCGTGAATAATAATTCGCGATATTTGGGCAATGGCCAGATTTCGTCGTCTATTTCGAGTTCTAAACTGTCAATGTGTTCACGAATCTCTTCGAGGTAAGGACGGACTTTTTCTTCGTAGCTGAATGCTTTTTCAACTTGACTGCCGAGGTGATTGGCTACCTTTCGAGCTTCGGTCATGTTACGCACGGCTTCTTTGATGGAGAGGATGCGGCGTTGGATTTCGCGTACCAAATCTTTGCGGTCGGCTGTCATTTCTTCATATTCTTCAGTAGAGAATATCTCTTTCAGGCCACGCAGGTTTTCTAGTAATCTGTTTTGATATATTACTGCAGTAGGGACGATGTGATTGATGGCAAGGTCACCCAGTACGCGGCTCTCAATCTGCACTTTTTTGGTAAATTTCTCGAGCTCTACTTCGATACGGCAGTTTAACTCGTTTTCGTTGAATATCTTTTCTCCAATTAAGACTGAACGTGATTGCGGGTCGTTGAATTTCATGATGGCTTCGGGCACATGGCAAATGTTGGTCAGTCCGCGACGAGCTGCTTCATCTTTCCAGTCCTCTGAATAACCATCGCCTTCAAAACGGATATTTTGGGAAGCAATGATGGTTTCTTTCAATACCTTGTACAGTGCTTCTTCCTGCTCCATTCCGCCGGATACTAGTCTGTCTATCTGTGTCTTGAATTCGTTCAACTGGTGAGCCATGGCTGCATTGATGACAATCATTGAAGCGGCACAGTTGGCAGAAGAACCTGCGGCACGGAATTCGAAGCGATTTCCGGTGAAAGCAAAGGGAGAGGTACGGTTGCGGTCGGTATTGTCCTGCAGAATGGCAGGGATACGGCTGATACCTAACTGTATCGCCTTCTTTTCATCGGGAGTAAGTTTGGCATCGCTCAGGCGTGCCACTACTTCGTCCAACATGTGGGATAAATGGCGTCCCAAGAAAATGGACAGGATGGCAGGGGGAGCTTCATTGGCTCCTAAACGATGGCTGTTACCGGCACTTACAATGGAAGCGCGGAGTAAGTCCTGGTTTTTGTATACCATCATCAGCACATTAACGATAAAGGTGAGAAACAACATATTTCCTTCGGCGGTCTTTGCCGGAGAGAATAAGTTGATGCCGGTATCAGTGCAGAGTGACCAGTTGTTGTGTTTACCTGAACCGTTGACTCCTTTAAATGGTTTTTCGTGAAGTAGGACAGTGAAATTATGTTTGGCGGCGATGCGTTTCATTAAGTCCATAACCAATTGATTATGGTCGTTTGCCAGATTGACATCTTCAAAAATAGGGGCCAGTTCGAACTGGTTGGGGGCAACTTCATTGTGACGTGTTTTGGCAGGGATGCCCAAACGGTGACATTCCAATTCCAATTCTTTCATGAAACTGGTGACACGGGAAGGTATGGAGCCGAAATAGTGGTCGTCCAACTGTTGGTCCTTGGCAGAAGAATGTCCCATCAGGGTGCGGCCGGTGAGACACAAGTCGGGGCGTGCATTATATAGTACGGTGTCTACCAGAAAATATTCTTGTTCCCAACCTAAATTTGCATAGACGCGTTTCACGTTCGGGTCAAACATTTTGCAAACTTCGGTAGCGGCTTTGTCCACTGCACCGAGCGCTTTCAGCAAAGGTGTTTTATAGTCAAGTGCTTCGCCTGTATAGGAGATGAAAATGGTGGGGATACACAATGTGCTGTCTACAATAAAAGCGGGAGAAGAAACATCCCATGCCGTATAGCCGCGTGCTTCGAATGTGTTGCGGATTCCGCCATTAGGGAAAGATGAGGCATCAGGTTCTTGCTGGATGAGCAGTTTGCCGGAGAAGCGTTCTATCACATCGCCGTCGTCACCGAATTCGATAAAACCGTCGTGCTTTTCGGCTGTTCCGTCTGTCAGGGGTTGGAACCAATGGGTGTAATGGGTAACGTTGAAAGTCTTTGCCCAGTTTTTCATACCGTTGGCTATCATATCAGCCATTTCCCGGTTGATGGGAGTTCCTTTTTCAATTGCGTTTATAACTGCTTTATATGCCTCACTGGGCAGATATTCCTGCATTTTCTTACGGTCGAAAACGTGGTCGCCGTAGTAATCAGATAACTTCTCAGAAGGATAGTCAACCTTGACAGGGCGTCGGTTGGCAAGTTCTTGAAGAGCAAAAAATCTCATTTTTGACATGTTGTCTTTCTTTTACTGGTTGTTGCGGCGCAAAATTACTGCTTTTTGATTAAATATTTGCTATCTTGATTATCAAATTTCAGTTTACTTAAGAGATTTGTTTTGCAGTAGGAGGTGAACTTGGGTGTGCTCCATTTTTCCAAATGCTGTTTACTGAATGCATATGGGGTTGTGTCAAAACGTGGATAATGCTGTCGTTTCGTTCGTAGGGGCGAGGTTCGCTCGCCCGAAAACAGTTTACTTTGTGTCTTCGGGCAGGCAACCCCTGCCCCTACAGCTGACGATTGGATAGGCTGGTTTAGTTTTGACACATTCACTCCCATATATAAAATGATAGAAGTTATGATGAAACTAGGTTAGCCGTTCTGTAGTACATCCTCTTTTTCGGGCGCCCCCGGTTCTTCGCGTTCAGTCGGGTTTAGGGGGTTGAAATAATAGATATCCATACTATCCAGATATCTCAGGAAGTAGGGCAGACGCTGCATAAACATGCTGCATTCTTTTGCTTTTTCAGGTGTCCAGGCTGCTTCTGCCAAAGCTATCAGGCGTGGGAAGACCATAAAATCCAATCGCTTGAAGTCGGCTACTCTTTCTGTCCATAAAGACATTTGCATACCCATAACTTGGTCTTCGTATCCTTTCATCAAATGGGATATAGGCTCGGGGAAGTTATATAAATTCTCGATGGTGTTATATCCTCCCCATTGGCGTCCCACTTTGTGGGCCCCGAACTGGGTGAAATCAGCATACATGGGGCGGCGTGGTGTCAATATTACCCGGTAACCGTTCTCCAAAGCCTTTACCAGTTGGTGTTGGCGGTCATGTCTCCACCACATTACTACCGCTTTGCGGGGTGAAATGCCGGCATCGATTATTTCATCCCAACCGATCATGGTTTTTCCCTTTGAAGCTACAATGTCTGCGGCACGGCGAAGAAAGTAGTGTTCCAGTCCTTTTTCGTCTACTAATTCTTTTTCTTTAATGAAATTCTGAATTTCGGGGTCGGTAAACCAACTTTGGTTGCCATAGTGTACTTCGTCACCACCTATATGTATATAAGGAGAGGGAAACAAGCTTACGATTTCATCCAGTACGTCACTGATAAATTGGTAAGTTCCTTCCCGGCAGGGGTGGAACGTGAAATGTTGCCAACGACCTTCACCACCTCCCGAATATTCAGGATAAGCGCGGCATACGGCAGTGGCATGTCCCGGCATGTCAAATTCGGGAACTACCATAATCTGTCGTTCGGCAGCATAAGCTACTATTTCTTTTATATCTTCCTGAGTATAGAAGGTAGCAGGGGCTTTCGGGTCATGATAATTACCGACAGCACCTATCTGGGTGAGTTTGGGATATTTCTTTATTTCAATTCTCCATCCCGGTTCATCGGTCAGGTGCCAATGAAATACATTCAGACGGAGTGAAGCCATGATGTCTAGATATTGCTTCACTTTCTCTTTGCCAAAAAAGTGACGGCTTTCGTCCAGCATGAACCCCCGCCACTGATAACGGGGAGCGTCATTGATAATGCAGCTTTTTACTTTTCCACTCCCGAAACGCGACAGTTGCAATAAGGATTCTTTGGCATGAAAAAGCCCGGCTTCAGTAGCGGCCTTCAGTATGATACTGTCTGTTTTCACTTGCAGGATATACCCTTCGTCTGCCAGTTTCAGTTGCGGATCTATGAAGAAAGCGATAACGTTCGCTGGGGCATTCTCATTAGACTGTGTTAAATTAGTAGAGACTTGTGAGGCCATTTTGTCGGCATACATTTGATTTCCGTAAGTTTTAGTGGCCTTCGTAATAATAAATTCACCCTTATTCCTTTGGTAGTTTGCCGGAGTGGGAAAGAGGGTTTGTGCTGATAATGAGGGAGAAATAACCCACAACAATAAGAGGGTTAAAATAGAATAATGTTTCATGGTTTTTTAAGGGTTAATAGTTCAGATGCAAAAGTAGCTAAAGTTTTTTGTTTTTCTTAAGGTCGTAATATTTTTATTGTATATTTGCTGTTCAGATAAAGAAAACAAGACTTAATGAAATATATACGGATTATTGGGATACTGATACTATGCTTGCTTCTTCCTTTGGGTGTATCTGCCAAAAGGTCAAAGAACCGTATGCCCGATAAACCTGTGGTAGCCGATTCTATTCTTCAGAATATATTTCAGTTTTCTCCTTTCTATTCACGCATCATTGATGAATATAAAGCCGATTTGTATTTAAAAGGAAAACTGAAGGTGCATAAGAGGAATCATCTTATCCGCTATGTGCCTTCTATGTTCCGGTTTGAGAAGAAAGTGAACGATTACTTGATAGAGTCTGTAAGTGAGATGCACTATACGGCTCCCGATATCTATGATCGTAAGATTAAAGCCGTATCTTCCACTTTCCCCCGTGACCGGGGACAGATTGCCGATATAGCGGAGTATCTGAATATGAATATTTATTCTTCGTCTCTGATGTCGGATAAGCTCCTTTCACCGCTTGATAAGAAGGCTAGTCGGTACTATACTTATTTACTTGATTCGGTAGCCGGTCCCAGTGATTGCCAGAAATATAAGATTCTTATTATTCCTAAATTTAAAGGGACTCAGTTGGTGAGTGGATATATGTGGGTGAGCGATCAGGTGTGGACTATCCGACAACTTTATATTGAAGGGATATATGATGTGATACATTTTAAGGTAAATGTCATGATGGGAGAGGAAGGCGATGAAGAGTTTCTGCCTGTGCGTTTTGACCTGAATCTGATATTCAAGTTTTTGGGGAATCATTTGGAGATGAATTGCAATGCCTGGATGAAATACCATGAGATACATTATTATAATCAGGGTGAAGCCAGACGTAAGTCGACTAAAAAGCATCATCATGATTTAACGGAGTCTTATCGGCTGACATGTGACTCTGCCCGGTTGATAACAGACAAAGATAAGTTTAAGGAACTCCGTCCCTTGCCTTTGTCGGTGGATGAGGACAGCTTATATAAGAAATTTGCTATGCGCCGTGATACGGTGTTGCATAACCCCAAGCAGGAAAAGAGTAAAAGTATAGAGTTTTGGGGACAGTTGGGTGATGCTCTTATCAGTAGCTATAATGTTAATCTGGCGGGTATTGGTAGTGTTCGTTGCTCTCCGCTTATCAACCCGGTGTTGTTCAGTTACAGTCATAGCCGGGGCTTTTCTTATAAACAGAAGTTCAAATACAACCGTTACTTCCAGCATACCGGGCGTTTGTTAAGGATTGTACCGCAGATTGGTTATAACTTTACGCGTAAGGAACTCTATGTAAAGACGGACGCAGAGTTTCAGTATTGGCCCGAAAAGCAGGCGGGATTTGAAATCAATGTGGGTAATGGTAACCGTATTTATAGTAGTGTGGTGTTGGATCAATTAAAACAACTGCCTGATAGTACGTTTAATTTTGATAAAGTGGAACTGGATTATTTTAAAGATGTCTATCTGAATTTGTTCCATAATATCGAAGTGGTGAATGGTCTGTATATCAAGGCAGGTGTCTCTGTCCATTGGCGTTATTTGGCAAGTAAGAAGAGGTTGGAGATAGAGAAGCCGTTGCCCGAAGAGGATTGGCTGGCACTGAGGGGTATTCGCTCGGAATATAATACTTTTGCCCCTCGTGTGCGTATCGAGTGGACGCCCGGAATGTATTATTATATGAATGGACATCGTAAGATGAATGTAGGTTCGAAAATGCCTACCTTTACATTAGATTATGAACGTGGCATCAAAGGAGTATTCGGCAGCACCGGTTCACATGAACGTTGGGAATTTGATGTTCAGCAAAACTTGAAATTAGGAGGTATCCGTAGTTTGGGTTATCGTATAGGCGGCGGTATGTTTACGGAGCAGAAAGATGTGTACTTTGTTGATTTTGCCAACTTCTCCCGTCATAATTTGCCGGAAGGTTGGAATGATGAAATCGGAGGTACTTTTCAATTGCTGGACGGGCGTTGGTATAATGCATCCCGTCAGTATTGGCGTGGTAATCTTACTTATGAATCACCGTTTATTTTGTTAAAGCCGTTAAACCGTTGGCTGGGGATGATTCAGCAGGAACGGTTGTATGCAGGTGTATTGTTTATGCCCCATTTGAATCCATATATAGAATTGGGTTATGGAATAGGTACGCACATATTTGATGTAGGTGCATTTGTGAGTACCATCAATGGAAGTTTCGATACCTTCGGTTTTAAGTTTACCTTCGAATTGTTTAATAGGTAATGGGAATTTTACTTTCCTTCCTATTCTAAACATTCTCTTGTGTTTTCTGTTTACTACATCATAACAGAAACAAAATCCTATATGTATCATTACAAAATATTTTTATGCCTTTTATTCCTTCCTGCCGGATTGTGGGCACAAAGCGGGGAGGTATCTTTAACTTTGGAACAATCCGTTTCCTTAATGAATAAAGGAAACCGGACGTTGCAAATGGCTGATAAGGCTGTAGGGATAGCTCGTAGCGAGCGTCAAAAGATAAACTCTTTTTGGTACCCGTCACTCAATGCAGCTGGGGCTTATGTGCATTTGTCTAACAATATAGAAGTGAAAGAACCATTAAAACAGTTTACAGATCCGGCGAAAGATTTTGTTCACTCCATTCTGCCTGATGATCAGTTTATTTCTTCTATTCTAGACAATATCGGAGCACATACACTTACCTTTCCATTGCTTCAGCGTAACCTGACCACTATTGATGCCAATATCACCTGGCCTGTTTTTACCGGTGGAAAGCGAATCTTTGCCACTAAAATAGGAAACCGTATGGTGGATTTTGCACAAGTTGGTCGTGAAGAAACGGGCGCCGTTCTTCAGACAGAGTTGGTGAAGACTTATTACGCTCTTCGCTTGGCACAACGTGTAGTGAAAGTGCGTGAGGAAACCTATAACGGCCTTCAAAAGCATTATCAAAATGCTCTGAAGTTGGAGGCTAACGGTATGATAAACAAAGCGGAACGCCTTTTCTCTCAGGTCACTATGGATGAGGCTAAACGTGAACTGGAGTCTGCCCGCAAAGATTTGACAGTTGCTCAGAATGCTCTGAAAGTTCTTTTGAATGTGGAAGATATTACTGCCATTAACCCTGTCTCTCCACTCTTTATGAACGATGACTTGCCGGATGAATTGTACTTCAAGAATTTGATAGGTAGCAGCAACTACATGGTCAATAAGCTCCGATTGCAAGAGTCGATGGCAGATAACCAACTGAAAATAAGTAAGAGTGCTTATGTCCCTGATATTGCACTTTTCGGTAAGCAAACTCTGTATGCTGATAATCTTCCTCGCAATCTGATGCCTCGCACAATGATAGGAGTGGGCTTTACATGGAATATATTTGACGGTCTGAATCGTGAAGCTACTGTGCGTCAGGCTCGGTTGACTAAACAGACACTTGCTTTGGGAAGAGAAAAAGCGCAGGATGAATTGGGGGTGCTGATTGATAGACTATACAGTGAGATTCAGAATGCCCGGGATAATGTAGCTGCCTTGAATACAACGATTGAAATGAGCCGTGAATTGGTGAGAATTCGTAAAAAATCGTTTCAGGAAGGTATGGCAACTTCCACCGAAGTGATAGACGCCGAAACAATGTTGTCTAAAATTCAGATAGCCTTTCTGATGGCATATTATCAATATGATGTATCATTGGCTTCCTTGCTTTCTACCTGCGGGGTGCCCGAGGCCTTTTGGCAATACAGCCGTACAGGAAAGACAGAGGATTTTATATTTCCTACTTATGAACCGGGGGATTCTCCAACAGTAATAAAAGAATAATTTAGAATATGGAAAAGCAAAAGAAACAATTAGCCGTTGCTTTCGTGGTGGTACTAGTAGCGGTCGTTATCGTGTCTGTTGTCGGTATTATTGCCATGAGCAATAAACCTGTGATATTGCAAGGACAGATAGAAGCCACCGAGATTCGCATTTCCGGTAAATTGCCGGGGCGTATAGATACCTTCTTGGTGAAGGAAGGGCAGAATGTCAAAATGGGTGATACGCTTGTGGTCATTAACAGTCCCGAGGCTTGGGCAAAATTCCAGCAGGTAAATGCACTGGAAGATATTGCCAAGTATCAAAACAAAAAGATAGATGATGGTACGCGTGAGCAAATAGTGCGTTCGGTAGAAGAACTTTGGAATAAATCGAAAAGTGACCTTCAATTGGCAAAAGTGACTTATAATCGTGTACAGAATTTGTATCGCGACAGTGTGGTGACCAGTCAGCGTAAAGATGAAGTGGAAGCTATGTATAAAGCAGCTGTGGCAGCCGAACGTGCTGCACATCAACAATATTTGTTAGTGAAGGATGGAGCTCAGAAAGAGGATAAAGAGAGTGCGCGTTCATTGGTGGATGCCGCTCGGGGCACCGTTAATGAGGTACAGGCCTTGTTGATGGATGCCCGCCTCACAGCTCCTGAGAATGGACAAATTTCTACTATCTATCCTAAACGTGGTGAGTTGGTGGGGGCAGGTACTCCTATCATGAGTCTGGTGATGCTGGATGATTGCCATGTGGTGCTCAATGTACGTGAAGATTATATGCATTATTTTCGTATGAATGAAAGTTTTATGGGAGATGTGCCGGCACTGAAAGCCGAGAATATAGAGTTTAAGATATATTACATCAGTCCATTGGGTAGTTTTGCCACTTGGCGTTCTACCAAGCAGACGGGAACTTATGATATGAAAACGTTTGAGATTCATGCTCTGCCTCTGAAACCGGTGGACGGCTTAAGGCCGGGGATGTCCGTACTTGTGAATCTGAATGAATTGAAATGAGGACTATTTCGATGGGAAATTTAATAGCAGTTATAAAGAGAGAAATAGACCGTATGTTGTCACGCCGCATTTATTTTGTGGCGTGTATTGTACTTCCGTTGTTTTCAATCTTCTTTATGGGAACAATTTTTGGTAACGGACAAATGGAGAATCTTCCCATTGGTGTCGTGGATGGTGATAATACGGCTACTTCTCGGCAAATCATTCGTATGGTTGAAGTAGACCCGACTTTTCGTGTCACCCAACATTATGCCAATGAGACAGAGGCGCGTGCTGATGTGCAAAAGAAAAATATTTATGGGTATCTGAGTATTCCTGTTGGCTTTGAAGCCAAGGTCATGGATGGTAAAGAAGTGGCTCTTACCTATTATTATCATTATGCGTTGTTGAGTGTGGGTAGCGAAATACACGGTGCTTTCCAAAGCTTGTTAAAGAATATATCGGTTACTCCTATTGTCACCCATGCAGTGGCGTTAGGGGTGGGCGAGGAAGAAATCAAGTCTTTCTTATTGCCAGTCACTACCCAGAATCATCCGTTATTCAACCCTGATATGGACTATTCTGTTTATCTGACTCATCCTTTTTTCTTTGTATTTCTGCAGGTATTATTGTTACTAGTCACCACTTATGCCATTGGCAGTGAAGGGAAATTCGGTACTTCCTCTGAGTGGTTACAGACCGCTGATAGAAGCATATTGGTAGCCGTTATAGGGAAGCTTTTGCCTTATACGGTAATCTTTATAGCAATGAGCATCTTTGCTAATTATGTCTATTTTGGTATATTTGATATACCGATGGATTGTGGGTTTTGGCCGCTGAACCTGACTTCGGCATTGTTCGTGCTTTCTACACAGGCATTGGCTGTGTTCCTTTTTTCCGTATTTCCGGCATTAAGTATCATTATCAGCGTCGTATCGATGGTAGGTTCGTTGGGAGCCACTCTTTCAGGAGTCACATTTCCGGTGCCACACATGTTTGCACCGGTCTATTATGCTTCCTATCTGTTTCCTGTCCGCCATTTTGTTGAAATAGGACAGACTTTGCTCTATGGTGATTACGGATATGCTTATATGTGGACTAATGTAGCGTCATTGTTACTCTTCTTGTTGCTGCCGCTCCTGTTGTTACCCCATTTAAAACGTTCTTTAATTAGTAGAAAATATGACGATATTGAATAATATACTTGCTGTTGCCGTGCGGGAATTTCGTGTGATGTGTACTCGTTATTCTATCTTAATGGTATTAAGTGGTGGCATTTTTCTATACGGCTTACTATATAATTATATGTATGCCCCCAATGTGGTACGCAATGCACCGGTGGCTGTGGTCGATATGAGTCGGACACCTTTGAGCCGTCATTATTCTCGTTTGCTAGATGCCACTCCGCAAGCCCAAGTTATGACAAACAATGCAGATTTACAAGCGGCTAAGGAAATGATGAAGCAGGGAGAGGTAGTGGGAATTGTTTATATACCCGAAGATTTTGATGCTCGGGTGGGGCGTGGTGAAGAGTCTGTTTATGTGATGTATAGCACCACTACGGCTTTTCTTTATTATGCATCTATGCAGGAAGCATCGGCTGGGGCTATGCTGGCGGTAAATGATGAGGTGCGTCCCAATCAGGTTGTTTTTCTTCCTCAGGAAGATATACAGCCTATTGTCCAAACGAGTTCGATAGATGTAGTGGGTACAGCGTTGTATAATTACACTGACGGATATGGCACTTACCTGATTCCGGCTGTGTTGATGGTTGTGATATTTCAGACTTTGGTGATGGTTATCAGCATGTTGAGTGGCAAAGAACGGGAAGAAGCTGCGCACCGCATGTCCCTTCAAGGGGATAACCGCGTAACTGCTTTCCATTTCTTTACTTCGCTGGGTACGAAAGACAATAGCGAGAGGCCAAAAGCAGAGTTGTCATTCTCCCGGATGGCTTCCATTGTTTTGGGAAAGACTTCGGTATATGTATTGTTTTATTCCTTTTTCTCAGTATTTCTATTGGGCTTGTTGCCGTTGGTGTTTCAACTGCCTCATTTGGCGCATCCCACACTTATCATACAGTTGATGATACCTTATATTATAGCAACCAGTTTCTTTGCATTAGCCTGTTCGGTGTTCTTTAGCGATAGTGATGCACCTTTGCTGATGATAGCTTTTTTTTCTGTCGGGCTGATATTTTTGTCGGGAGTTTCTTATCCGTTGGAATTGATGCCGTGGTATTGGCAATGGACACACTGTTTAATACCTGCTGCTCCGGGCACTTTGGCTTTCGTGAAAATAAACTCGATGGGAGCAAGTATGGCAGAAATTAGTCAGCAATACATTATTCTGTGGATACAATGTGGGGTGTATTTCATTTTGGCATGTCTGGCTTATCGTTATAATATGAAGAAAGCACTTCCTACTATATAGTATATCTTCATTAAGGTTATTTCAGTACAGTAAAATTCTCAGTGTTTTGTCTTTTCTAGAAAAGATTAAAGGTTTCATTTTGTCACATATATAGGTGTTTCTTTGTAATACTAATGATAAATGGGGAAAAAAAGAAAAATATTTTGCTATTTAATTTTGCTTTATCCATAAAATCACTAATTTTGAGCATTGCATAGAAATAGAAATATATATTGCAGACAAAAAACAGAATAATTTATAACCTTAATATAACAACTATGAGTTACTTACGATTTGACAAGACTCTTATGACGAACCTGGAGGAAGCACTTCCGAAAGAAATTCTTCGCACAAACCGTTCGGGAGCCTACCATTGTACAACCATTGTTGATTGCAATACGAGAAAATATCATGGACTGCTTGTCATTCCGGTACCGGAAATTGATGATGAGAACCATGTATTGTTATCGTCTTTGGATGAAACGGTAGTACAGCACGGCGCTGAATTTAATTTGGGGCTTCATAAGTATCAGGGCAATAATTACAGCCCTCGCGGACACAAGTATATTCGCGAATTTGAGTGTGAGAAAGTACCTACGACCTGGTATCGTGTGGGTGGTGTGGTACTGAAGAAAGAAAAACTGTTTGTACATCACGAAAATAGAATTCTGATTCGCTATACATTAGTCGAAGCTCATTCTGCCACAACTCTTCGTCTTCGTCCTTTCCTGGCTTTCCGCAGTGTTCGCCAGTATACGCATGAAAATGCACAGGCGAGCCGTGATTATCAGGAAGTGGATAATGGCATAAAGACGTGTATGTATCCGGGATATCCCGAACTCTTCATGCAACTTAATAAAAAGAATGAGTTTCATTTCCAACCCGATTGGTATCGCGGCATAGAGTATCCGAAAGAACAGGAAAGAGGATATGACTTTAACGAAGACCTTTACGTTCCGGGCTATTTTGAAGTCGATATCAAGAAAGGCGAAAGTGTGGTATTTTCGGGAGGAATTTCGGAGGCGAGCACACGAACTCTGAAGAAGACTTTTGAAGAAGAAATGGAAGAACGTACTCCACGTGATAATTTCCAGCACTGCTTGATAAATGCAGCTCATCAATTCCTCAATAAGCAAAACGGTGAATCCTATATTCTTGCCGGTTATCCATGGTTTAAATGTCGTGCCCGCGATATGTTTATTGCTCTTCCGGGGCTGACATTGGCTATTGATGAAGTGGCTAAATTTGAGAACGTGATGGAAACTGCTCGTAAAGCTATCCACGATTTTATAAATGATGAGCCGAGCGACCTGAAGATATATGAGATGGAACACCCTGACGTATTGCTTTGGGCAGTGTGGTGTATCCAGCAATATGCTAAAATGGTTTCACGCGACAAATGTCGTGAAAAGTATGGCAAACTGTTGGAAGAAATAATGGAATACCTGCGTCGGGAAAATCATCCCAATCTTTTCCTCCATTCCAACGGCTTGCTTTATGCCAATGGAACAGAAAAAGCTATTACTTGGATGAATTCCACAGCCAACGGACATCCGGTAATTCCACGTACAGGATATATCGTGGAGATAAATGCATTGTGGTATAATGCCCTTTGTTTTGTAGGTGAATTAGTGGGTGAAGCGGGAAACAATAATTTGGCTGAAGCGTTACAGACTTTGGCAGGGCAGACCGGTAAGTCATTTATAGATACTTTCTTGAATGAATATGGCTATCTGCTTGACTATGTGGATGGTAATATGATGGATTGGAGTGTACGTCCTAATATGATATTTACCGTAGCCTTCGATTACTCTCCATTGGACGCCCGTCAAAAGAAGGGAGTGCTGGATGTGGTGACCAAAGAGCTATTGACACCGAAAGGTCTCCGTTCACTCAGCCCGAAGAGTGGCGGTTATAATCCCAACTATGTAGGTCCGCAGATGCAGCGTGATTATGCTTATCATCAGGGAACTGCATGGCCGTGGTTGGCAGGTTTCTATTTTGAGGCTTATCTCCGTATTTATAAGATGAGTGCTTTGGGATTCATAGAACGTCAATTGATAGGTTATGAAGATGAAATGGTTTCTCATTGCATTGGTTCCATTCCCGAATTGTTTGACGGTAACCCACCCTTCAAGGGACGTGGTGCCGTGTCGTTCGCTATGAATGTGGCAGAAATCTTACGAGTGTTATATTTATTAAGTAAATACAATTATTAAAAGGAGGAGCCTGTATGAAAGTATTAATGTTTGGATGGGAATTTCCTCCCAAAATATATGGTGGTCTTGCCGTAGCTTCTTATGGTATAACAAAAGGACTAAGCTTGCAGGGCGATGTGGAAACTACTTTCTGTATGCCGAAACCTTGTGGTGAAGAGGAACAGTTCTTAAACATCATAGGAATGAACCAAGTGCCCATTGTGTGGCGCGATGTGAATTATGACTATCTCAAAGAGCGTTTGCCGTCTTATATGACGCCGGAACAATATTACGCTTTCCGTGACCATATTTACGCCGATTTTTCTTATATGCACGTCAATGATTTAGGTTGTATGGAATTTGGAGGTGGTTATCCGTCGAATCTGCACGAAGAAATCAATAACTTCTCCGTTATTGCCGGTGTAGTGGCACGCCAACAAGAATTTGATATTATCCATGCCCATGACTGGCTGACTTATCCAGCCGGTGTACATGCCAAGATGGTCAGTGGAAAACCTTTGTGTATTCATGTGCATGCCACTGACTTCGACCGTTCTCGCGGTAAAGTAAATCCTACGGTTTATGCTATGGAGAAGAATGGTATGGATCATGCGGATTGTATCATGTGTGTGTCTGAGTTGACTCGTCAGACTGTTATCCATCAGTATCATCAAGATCCGCGTAAGTGCTTTGCGATGCACAATGCGGTTTATCCATTGTCACAAGAATATCAGGATATTCCACGACCTGACCATTCAAAAGAAAAAGTTGTTACTTTCCTCGGGCGTATTACTATGCAGAAGGGACCCGAGTATTTTGTAGAAGCGGCAGCATTAGTGCTTAAACGTACTCGTAATATTCGTTTTGTGATGGCCGGATCGGGCGATATGCTCAATGCTATGATAAATATGGTGGCGGAACGTGGTATAGCAGACCGTTTCCATTTCCCGGGATTCCAGCGTGGACGTCAGGTTTATGAAACCTATAAACAAAGTGACGTGTTTGTGATGCCTTCGGTTTCCGAACCGTTTGGTATTGCTCCTCTTGAAGCTATGCAGTGTGGTACTCCTTCTATTATATCCAAGCAGTCCGGTTGTGGAGAAATCCTCACCAATGTGATAAAAACAGACTATTGGGATATACATGCAATGGCAGATGCCATCTATGCACTCTGTACTTATCCATCTCTCTTTAATTACCTGCAAGAAGAGGGTAAAAAGGAAGTGGATGGTATTACATGGGAAAAAGTCGGATTGCGTATCCGTGCTCTTTATGAGGAAGTATTAAAAAACTATGGTAAATAATAAAAATCACACTAGATATGAAAACAATCTGTCTTTACTTTGAGATACATCAAATTATCCATTTGAAACGCTATCGTTTCTTCGAGATAGGCACCGACCACTATTATTATGATGACTATGCCAACGAGCAAGCCATTAACGAAGTGGTTGAACGTTCGTATGTTCCTGCGCTGAATACGTTGATTGAAATGGCAAGAGCCAACGGGGGCGCATTCAAGGTGGCTATTTCCATTTCGGGAGTAGCATTGGAACAATTGGAAATTCATGCTCCGATAGTTATTGAACTGTTGCATCAGTTGAATGATACAGGTTGCTGTGAATTCCTTTGTGAACCTTATTCACATGGTCTTTCTTCATTGGCTAATGAAGATTGCTTCCGCGAAGAAGTGGAACGTATGCGTGTGAAGGTTAAGCAAATTTTCAACCAAACGCCGAAAGTGTTCCGTAACTCTAGTTTGATTTACTCAAACGAGATTGGTTCAATTGTAGCCGATATGGGCTTCAAGGGTATGTTGACTGAAGGTGCAAAGCATATTTTGGGTTGGAAGAGTTCTCATTATCTGTATCATTGTGCCATGAATCCGAACTTGAAGCTGTTGCTTCGTGATTTCAAACTGTCCGATGATATCAGTTTACGGTTCTCTAACTCTGATTGGAGCGAATATCCTTTGTTTGCAGATAAATATGTAGACTGGATTGCAGCATTGCCCGAAGAAGAACAAGTTATCAATATATTTATGGAACTTTCCGCTTTGGGTATGGCACAGTCATTGTCATCCAATATCTTGGAATTCCTGAAAGCATTGCCGATATGTGCGAAAGATAGAGGCATTACTTTCTCTACTCCAACAGAAATCGTTACCAAACTGAAATCTGTAGACCAGATAGACGTTCCTTATCCAATGTCATGGACAGATGAAGAACGCGATATCAGCCCATGGTTGGGTAATGTGATGCAACGTGAAGCATTCAATAAATTATATAGTGTGGCAGAACGTGTGCACTTGTGCAATGACCGTCGCATTAAGCAGGACTGGGATTATTTGCAGGCAAGTAACAACTTCCGTTTCATGACTAGCAAGAATACGGGCATTAATATCAACCGTGGTATTTATGATTCTCCGTACGATGCTTTCACCAACTATATGAATATATTGGGTGACTTTATCAGCCGTGTAAACTCGTTATATCCGGTTGATATGGATAATGAAGAGCTGAACTCATTGCTTACCACTATTAAGAACCAAGGCGAGGAACTGGTAGCATTGAACAAGGAAGTTGAAAGATTACAAGCTAAATTGGTAAAAGCTGAAGCAAAAATAGCTGCAGAAGCGGAAAAAGAACCAGCTAAGAAAACAGCTGCCAAGAAAACGGTTACTAAAAAGGAACCGGCTAAGAAAGCTACACCGAAGAAAGAAGGATAAGATATTGACTTATTTATTATTATGACAATAGCCCGTTTGCTTTTTGAAAGTAAACGGGCTTTTTATTTGGCTCGTGTTTTCCTTTTGCATACCTTTGCCGCACTATTATTAAAGTAATACCATATGAGAAGACAAATATCCAAATTGCAAATCATACGTTTCCGCCGATGGAGTAGAAAAGGGTATGCTATATTCTGCAGTTTGGGAAAGAGTGTGGTAATTGGCTATTTGAAAAAAGGAATCGTTGAAATTGCTTTAAAAAAGCAATCTAACGTGTGTGTCTTATCCACAGTAGGTCGTCAGGATAGAACTGATGAAAAAGAAGGGGAATCGCCTGATAGGGATGTGGCGGATAAGATACTTTCATTGATTATTTTGGAGATAATATCTTTAAATCGGTCACGTTGTGTGACTGGTGGTAAGTTATTGTTTTCTTATTTATATTATTTATATGGCCGGAAGAGCGTGCAATGCATTCTCTCTCCGGCCTTTTTATGTCATTAACAGTTAAAAACAATGCTGAACGAACTTAAAAACAAAGTATTAAATGGTGGGAAAATTACCGTTGAAGAGGCTGAATGGTTGGCTATAGAAGCTGATAAAGAGCAACTTTATGAGGCTGCCCATGTGATAACGCACGAAATGGCTTCGGATATTTTTAATATGTGCTCTATCATTAATGCCAAATCAGGCCGTTGCTCGGAGGACTGTAAATGGTGCGCGCAGTCGGCACACTATCAAACCGAAGCAGATGTCTATGATTTAGTGGACAAAAAGAGTTGTATGAGAGAAGCGCTATGCAACGAACTTTATGGCATAGATCGTTTATCATTGGTGACCAGTGGGCGGAAACCCGGTAAGAAAGATATGCAACAATTATGCGAGACGTTTAAATATATAGGTTCGTATTCTAGGATTAAGTTGTGTGCCTCATTGGGATTGCTTAATGAGGAAGAACTCCGCCGGTTGTATGAATCGGGAGTTACTCGTTATCATTGTAATCTGGAGACCGGAGCCTCATTTTTTCCTTCTCTTTGTTCCACCCATACCCAGCAAGAAAAGATAGATACCTTGCTTGCAGCGCGCCGGGTAGGAATGGAGGTGTGTAGTGGTGGTATTATCGGAATGGGTGAAACCGTTCAGCAACGTATTGAACTCGCTTTTGCTTTGCAGCAACTGGATATTCAGTCTATCCCCATTAATTTGCTTCAACCTATTCCGGGTACTCCTTTAGAGCACATGGCTCGTTTGACAGAAGATGAAATTCTGACCACGATTGCCTTGTTTCGCTTTATTAATCCTACGGCATATCTCCGTTTTGCAGGAGGATGTTCCTATCTGTCTAAGGAAGTCGTAAATAAAGCGTTGCACATAGGAATTAATGCATCGATTGTCGGAAGTTTACTGACCACACAGGGCTTAGACGTTTCGGATAGTGAAGAGGCGTTGGAAGACTCGGGTTATACCCATTGAGCTCCTGACATCGGGAGACCGAAGAAAAAAGAGATTAAATGAACAATATGGATAATTTTGATAAAGAGCATTTATGGCACCCTTATACATCAACCGCCAATCCGCTTCCCACTTATCTGGTGAAACGGGCAGAAGGAGTGTATATTGAGTTGGAGGACGGCAGAAGACTGATAGAAGGAATGTCCTCATGGTGGTGCATGGTACACGGATATAATCATCCGGTGTTGAATCGTGCAGCTCGTGAACAGATAGACCGGATGAGTCATGTGATGTTTGGTGGGCTGACACACGAACCGGCTATTGAGCTAGGTAAATTATTATTAAAGATTGTGCCGCCGCGTATGCAGAAGATTTTTTATGCCGATTCCGGTTCGGTGGCCGTGGAAGTGGCGTTGAAAATGGCTGTTCAGTATTGGTATGCACAAGGCAGAAAGAATAAAAATAACTTTGTTACGATACGTTCAGGTTATCATGGGGATACATGGAATGCCATGTCGGTGTGCGACCCGGTGACGGGTATGCATAGCATTTTCGGATCAGCATTGCCTATTCGCTATTTCGTGCCGTCTCCCTGTTCTTGTTTTGGTGGAGAATGGAGAGAAGAAGATATACTGCCTCTCAGAAAGGTTTTGGAAGAACATCACGAAGAACTGGCTGCATTGATTTTGGAACCTGTGGTGCAGGGAGCCGGAGGGATGCGTTTCTACCATCCTGAATATTTGCGACAGGCAGAGAAATTGTGTAAGGAATATCATTTATTATTGATATTTGATGAAATAGCGACCGGCTTCGGAAGAACCGGAAAACTCTTTGCATGGGAACACGCAAACGTGCAGCCTGATATCATGTGCATAGGAAAAGCTCTCACCGGAGGATATATGACTTTTTCGGCTGTGCTTACCAGTGATGAAGTAGCAGGTACTATATCAAACGGTTATCCGGGGGCATTTATGCATGGTCCCACGTTTATGGGAAATCCTTTGGCATGTGCTATTGCACGGGCTTCGGTAGAGCTGTTGCTATCCTGTGGATGGGAGCAAAAAGTAAAGGCAATAGAAGAGCAATTGAAACGAGAACTGTCGCCGGCCAAGAATTTGCAGCAAGTGGCGGATGTGCGTGTATTGGGAGCTATCGGGGTGATAGAGGTAAAAGAGCCTGTAGACATGGCTTACATGCAGAAGCGTTTTGTGGAAGAAGGAGTATGGGTACGTCCTTTTGGAAAATTGGTGTACATCATGCCGCCTTTTATCATTCAACCCGAAGAACTGAGCAGATTGACTCATGCATTGGTGAAGATAGTGGGAGAACTGTAACGTCTCTATGAAAGTGAAGAAATGATATAAGTATAGAAAATATGAGTTCATTTGAAGTTTTGGAACAGGAGCTTGTTTTGCTGGAGAGTAAGAACAATTTGCGCAGACTGCCTGCTACTCACCATTGTGGCAGGGAGGTGATAGTAGATGGTAACATAATGTTGAATCTATCTTCTAATGATTATTTGGGACTGACAACAGATGTTGCCTTGCGTGCTGAATTTCTGCAAACGCTTACTCCTGAAAGTTTTCTGCCTTCGGCTTCATCATCTCGCTTGCTGACCGGTAATTTTGATATATACACTCGTTTGGAGGAGGTCTTGGCCGGGCTTTTCGGGAAAGAGAGTGCATTGGTTTTTAATAGTGGTTACCACATGAATATAGGGATTTTGCCTGCTGTGAGTAATGCTCATACACTGATTCTTGCCGACAAACTGGTGCATGCCAGCATTATTGACGGCATTCGTCTGTCTGAAGCAAAATGTATTCGTTACCGACATAATAATTATGATCAACTGGAACAATTGTTATCTGTTCATCATGCCGGGTATGAGAAGATTATTGTGGTAACCGAGAGTATTTTCAGTATGGATGGTGATGAGGCTGATTTTAACCGTCTGGTGATGCTGAAACGTCAATATAATAATGTTTTGCTTTATGTAGACGAAGCACATGGCATCGGAGTAAGAGGTGAGCGTGGATTGGGGTGTGCTGAAGAACAAGGATGTATCGGAGAGATTGACTTTCTGTGTGGAACTTTTGGTAAGGCATTGGCTTCGGTTGGCGGATATATTGTATGTTCAAAAACGATACATGATTATTTGGTTAACAAGATGCGTACACTTATTTTCACGACAGCTCTTCCACCGGTCAATTTGATGTGGACGTGTTTCATTCTTGAACGCTTGGCGGAATTCCATGACAAGCGACAACATCTGCAACATATTTCTTGTCTGCTAAAAGAAGGATTGCTTGATGCCGGATATGAATGTCCCTCCACCAGTCATATTATTCCGCTGACCATAGGGGAGAGTGCTGCAACCATTTTAAAGGCTGAAGAGTTGCAGCGTAAAGGATTTTATGCCCTTCCGGTTCGTCCGCCTACAGTGCCCGAAGGCACTTCGCGCATTCGTTTTTCACTGACAGCAGCACTTACCGAGGACGAGGTAAAGAAGTTGATAACAAATATAAAAAAACAATGAAACAGTACTTTATAGAGCGACATTATTCTTCCTCGCTTACCGTCTTTTTTGCCGGTTGGGGAATGGATGAACATCCTTTTGAGGATTATCATCCGATAGGCAGTGACTTACTTGTATGTTATGACTATCGTTCACTTGACTTTGATTTCTCTTTGCTGAAGGGATATGAAGATATCCGTGTAGTAGGCTGGTCAATGGGAGTGTGGGCTGCTTCTCAAGTATTGAGTCATTTTCATCTTCCCATTTCAGAAAGTGTGGCTGTGAACGGAACTGTAACCCCTGTCGATGATTTACGAGGTATTCCTATTGCTATTTATGAAGGAACATTGAAAGGATTGAATGACATTACGTTGAAAAAGTTTTGTCGTCGTATGTGTGGTTCTGCTTCGCTCTTGGGTGATTTCCTTTCAAAAAGTCCCCATCGTTTCATTGAAGATGTGAAAGAAGAACTCTTTCTTATAGCAAGACAGGCAGAGAGTCTTGCACCTGCCCGATTTTTCTGGAGTAAAGCTGTGGTAGGAAAGGGGGATTTGATTTTTATTCCGGCTAACCAAAAGAATGCATGGAGTGAACTCGGAGTACAGATAGAGGAAGAAGACATCGCTCATTATTCTGATGTGTTTTTACGAAACATAGTGTGTGGATAATGCAATTCCGATAAGCATAACAATAAATGGATATGATAAACAAACAATTAATAACACGCCGATTTTCACGTGCCGTAGAAAGCTATAATCGTGAAGCCACGGCACAGAAACAGATAGCATATCGCATGAACGATATGTTGGCACACTATTTGCCTGCACGTCCCCGGCATGTGCTTGAGATAGGTAGTGGAACCGGGTTCCTGACTCGTCCGTTACTTCACACTTTTCACCCTGAAAAAATGATATTGAATGATATATGTCACGAGATGAGCACTTGTTTTGCCGACTTACTGTCCGGCAGGCAAGTAACTTTTATTCCCGGTGATGCAGAGCGACTCTCTTTTCCTTCGGGACAAGACCTGATTGTTTCTTGTTCTGCTATCCAGTGGTTTGTCTCTCCTGAACAATTTTTCGAACGTTGCAATGCCTTGTTGTCAAGCCGCGGATATTTCGCTTTCAGTACTTTCGGAAAAGAGAATTTGAGAGAGATAACTGCCTTGACCGGAAGCGGATTGCATTATTATTCTTTGGAGGAACTGAAAAACTCTTTGTCTATACATTATAATATAGTCAGTGCCGGTGAGGAGCATATTCGTCTGACATTCGATACTCCACTTAGTGTACTTTATCATCTGAAACATACGGGAGTGACTGCTGTCAGACAGCAGGCATGGACAAAAGGTGATTTGCAGAAGTTTTGCGATAAATACACACGGTTGTTTAGTTGTGGCAATGCTGTCACATTGACTTATCATCCTATTTATATCATAGCCCAAAAGAAACCGTAATATAGAAAAACAGATAAAACGATGAAAGAAAATGTATATTTTGTCAGCGGCATAGATACCAATATTGGAAAAAGTTATGCCACTGCTTATCTCGCACGTGTGTGGAAGGAGAAAGGAATAAATGTGATTACCCAGAAATTTATACAAACAGGTAATCCGGCCGGTTATTCTGAAGACATCGAGCTTCACCGCCGTCTGATGGGGATGGAATATTTGCCGGAAGATGAGCAGGGGTGGACAAAACCTGAGATATTCTCTTATCCGGCATCTCCCGATTTGGCATCACGCATAGACAAGCGTGCTGTGGACTTCAATAAGATTAATCATGCCACAAGCATACTGAGTGAACGTTTTGATGCCGTGTTGGTGGAAGGGGCAGGAGGGCTCATGGTTCCGCTTACACCAGACTATTTGACAATCGATTATATTCAACAGTCCGGTTATCCGTTGGTTTTTGTCACTTCGGGCCGTTTGGGGAGTGTAAACCATACACTGCTCAGCTTTGAAGCCATAGAGCGCAGAGGCATCAAGCTCCATACGGTAATGTATAATCTCTATCCGGAAGGAGAGGATAAAATAATACAGTTGGACACGGAGAACTATATACGACATTATATGGAAAAGCATTTTCCTGAAGCGGAATTTGTGAAAGTGCCTTGTCTGTAAACAAGATAAACGGTCTCTCTTTCTATAATCAATGAGAAAGAGGGCCGTCTCACGACGCTCCTCTTCGCAAACTTAAAACAACCAACAAAAGAAATAGATAATAGGGTGCTTATCTGATAAAAAGTAATTCTCTATATTTAGGTAATGTCCACATTTGATTATCCACTATAAGTTCCAGTTTGTCAATGTGATAACGTATATCCTCCAACATAGGGGAGATGTTGTTATGGTATGCTATTGCTTTTTCGCGTTCGTTTTCCAGTTTGTTAGCTATTTTACGAGCTTCTATCATTGCGTTTACGTGTTCTGTGATAAAGATTGTATGTTCTGCTATTTCCTCTATAAGTTTTATGTTCTCAGAAGATAACTTTTCGGCTTTCTCCATTGAGAAAAGCTCTTTCATTTTATATACATTATCAATCAATTTGCTCTGGTATTCGGTTGCCACAGGAATGATATGGTTCATGGCAAGGTCACCAAGCACGCGGGCTTCAATCTGGATTTTTTTTGTATACATTTCCCATTTTACTTCATTGCGGGCTTCGAGTTCCTTTCGGGTCATCACACCGGTTGCTTCGAACATGGCAATGCTTTCGGGCTTCAGATAGTTATCGAAGATAATCGGGCAGCTGGTTTCACAATCCAGACCACGACGTGCAGCTTCTATCTTCCATTCATCCGAATAACCGTTTCCATCAAAACGAATTGGTTTACATTCCTTGATGTATTGGCGAATAATTTCGATAATGGCAGAGATTTTCGGTTCACCCTTCTCAATCAGTCTGTCTACATCTTTTTTAAATTTCGCCAATTGGTCGGCTACGGCTGTGTTAAGGGCAATCATGGCACTGGCACAATTAGCTTCTGAACCAACGGCGCGAAACTCAAAACGGTTACCTGTGAAAGCGAAAGGCGACGTCCGATTTCGGTCAGTATTGTCAATCAGCAATTCGGGGATTTGTGGAATATCCAGTTTCATGCCTTGTTTGCCGCTTAATGAGAAAAGATCATCACTCGTGCTTTCTTCCAAATGGTTGAGTACTTGTGTGAGTTGTTTGCCGAGGAAAGAAGAAATGATGGCGGGAGGTGCTTCGTTGGCTCCCAAACGATGTGCGTTAGTTGCACTCATAATGGAAGCTTTCAGCAAACCGTTGTGATGATAAACAGCCATCAGTGTGTTTACTACAAAGGTGATAAACCGCAAGTTGTCTTCGGCTGTTTTGCCGGGAGCCATCAGCAGAACTCCGGTGTTGGTTCCGAGTGACCAGTTGTTGTGTTTGCCGGAACCGTTCACTCCCTTGAAAGGTTTTTCATGCAAAAGAAGGCGGAAACCGTGGTTGCGGGCGACTTTGCGCATCAATGACATGATGAGCATATTGTGATCTACGGCAAGATTACATTCTTCAAAGATGGGAGCCAGTTCAAACTGGTTGGGAGCCACTTCATTGTGACGTGTTTTCACAGGAATACCTAGTTCCAGCGCCTGGATTTCGAGGTCTTTCATAAAAGCGGCTACACGAGTAGGAATGGCTCCGAAGTAATGATCTTCCAGTTGTTGATTTTTGCTGGCTTCGTGCCCCATCAGAGTACGTCCGGTCAATAGCAGGTCAGGGCGTGCGGCATAAAGTCCTTCATCCACCAAGAAATACTCTTGTTCCCATCCCAGGTAGGCAACTACTTTTTTTACATCAGGATTAAAGTAGTGGCATACCTCTACGGCTGCTTTGTTTACGGCACTTAGGGCTTTTAATAGTGGAGCTTTATAATCAAGAGACTCACCGGTGTAGGCGATGAATACTGTGGGAATGCATAAGGTATCGTCCACTACGAATACAGGAGATGAAGGGTCCCAGGCACTATACCCGCGCGCTTCGAAAGTGTTACGGATTCCTCCGTTGGGAAAACTGGAAGCGTCGGGCTCTTGCTGAACAAGCAATTTACCCGAAAATTCTTCTATCATACCACCTTTACCGTCGTGTTCTACAAAGGCGTCATGTTTCTCGGCAGTTCCTTCGGTCAGTGGTTGGAACCAGTGGGTATAGTGGGTGACACCTAGTTCTGTTGCCCATTTCTTCATGCCTGTGGCCACTTCATTGGCAATACTCCGGTCGAGTGGGGCACCATTATCCATTGCATCCGTCAGTTTCGCATAAACGCTACTGGGCAGATACTTAAACATCTTTTCGCGATTGAATACATATTTGGCAAAGTATTCACTGGGCCTTTCTGCTGGAATCTCTACGGATATTGCTTTCTTTTTGAAAGCACTCTCTACTACTCGGAATCTTAATTTTGACATAATACCTAAATTTGTTTAGTTGTGAAATATATTAGAGTGAATAATCCTTTTATAATATGGCTTTTGTCCTATTGTTTAGGGTGTTCTCATACTTAGGGCAGAGAGAATCTGCTCTTATGAAACCTGTTTCGGAAGAAACAATATATTCATAATGCTTCTAACTTATCATATTCCGTATTATAGGGGTGATATCTTGTATTCACTGACGCGAATACGAAGAGTATTTGTATTTTGTATATAGCAATCTTTTTACCTATAAAAACTAATGCCTATGTATTGTGCTTTAATTCTTTTTCTATTACAGCGCCTCACATTCAGAGGCTTAATCCAAATACGAAGTAAGTACCTTCTGTTCTGGGATTCCACGTCAGCTTAGCGAAAACCGGAACAGAAAAGGATTGGGTTATCTTTAAGTCTTTACTAGCCTGAAGACTGATGTCACTTACGGCAAAGCCGTTTGAACCATTGCAATCCAGTTCTTCGGATGCATTGTAAAAATCATTAGCCCACGGAGTAGCGCCTATCTCGGCTGTCCAGTCCAGACCTCCCAATTTGAAAGGAGCGGCGATGGAAACATAAGAGGCGTAAGCTCTGTCACCATTTTTGTTTATACCGTCATAGCCGGCAAAGTTTGTATACCAATTGATGGCCAAAGGACCGAAATCATATCCCATTTGTGCTTCAAAGGTATGGTTTGTATGATTGGAACCATAATGGAAATATCCCGGTCCGCCGTCAAACCAATAGTCTGTGACCGAAATGCTGAATCCACCGGTAGTATATCCTAGTGTGAGGTCAAGTTCTTTTGTGTCTTTTCCTTCAAACCCTACAGTCCCCCATGCACTCAATGAGAATCCTTTATAGGATAGAGATAAAGTCGGCTGGATACTTATATTCCCTAAATCTTGTCCGCGCCATATATATCCGCTGACCAGGTCGGCACTGATGTCTGTTTCAATTTTCTCTTGTGCAATGCTGATTGTGGGGAGTGCTATTGTTATGCTCAATAGTAGCACTGCTCTTTTAAAGTTTTCTTTCATTACTCTTCACTTTTAAAGTTAATAACAGTAAGTATCCGTATCCTGTATTGTAGCTTGATTTATTATAATATCCATTTTCTGATTCTCTTCATGGCTTCTTCGCAGTCTTCCCGTTTGCCAAAGGCGGTGAGGCGAATGTATCCTTCTCCGCCGGGGCCAAACCCTACTCCCGGAGTACCTACCACATTGGCTTCATATAGCATCTGTTCAAAGAACTTCCATGAACTGATGCCTTTGGGTGTCTTTACCCATAGGTAGGGAGCGTCTTCTCCACCAAACACTTTCAGACCGGTGCTTTCCAGCCCCTCTTTCATTATTCGTGCATTGGCCATGTAATAGTTAATGGTAGCTTTGACTTGTTCCTTGCCTTCAGGAGTGAAGATTGCCTCAGCACCACGTTGGGTGATGTAAGAAGTCCCATTGAATTTTGTGCATTGACGACGATTCCACATTCTGTTAAGGGGAATGCGTTCACCGGTAAGCGTTGCGGCAGTCAGTTCTTTAGGCACAACGGTATATCCGCATCGCACTCCTGTAAATCCGGCTGTTTTCGAGAAACTGCGAAACTCTATAGCCACTTTCTTGGCCCCTTTTATTTCATAGATTGAATGTGGAATATCAGGGTTTTGGATATAGGCTTCATAGGCAGCGTCATATAGAATCAGCGTGTCGTTCTCCAAAGCATAATTCACCCATTTCTTCAGTTCGGCCTTACTGATGACTGTGCCGGTGGGGTTGTTCGGATAGCACAAATAGAGAATATCTATTCTTCTGTCAGGAATTTCAGGGATGAAATTGTTTTCGCTTAGACAAGGCAGATAAACCACATTGCTCCATTTGCCATCTTCTAAGGCGCCGGCTCTTCCGCACATCACGTTGGAGTCAATATAGACAGGATAGATGGGGTCTGTTACACCTATGCTGTTGTCATGCCGGAGGATATCACCTATATTGCCTGTATCACTTTTAGCACCATCACTGATAAATACTTCGCCGGGTTCCAAATGAACGCCTCGTGGGGTAAAATCATTTTTTATGATAGCTTCAATTAGGAAGTCGTACCCTTGCTCGGGGCCGTAACCGTGAAACGTTTCTTGATGTGCCAATTCATCGACAGCTTTGTGCATTGCTTCAATAGATGCTTTAGGCAATGGCCGGGTCACATCTCCAATTCCCAAGCGAATGATATCTGTTTTCGGATGGGAAACTTTAAATGCATTTACTTTTTTTGCTATGTCGGAAAACAAGTAATTGTTGGGGAGCTTCAAAAAATGTTCATTCACAAGTGCCATATTGGTTGTTTTATAGTTTGTTTAAATATTCCATTATCAATTTTCTCTTAAACTTCTATTTCACCATCGAATACTTTTATTGCAGGGCCTGTCATATACACATGTCCATTCGTTTCATCCCAATGTATACGGAGGTCTCCTCCGTCCATTCTGACTAAAGATTTTCGTCCGGCTTTATGGTTCAACACAGCAGCTACTGCGGTAGCACACGCACCAGTGCCGCAGGCCATTGTGATGCCCGAACCTCTTTCCCAAACTCTCATTCTAATCGAATGGTCGGGCAGAATTTCTGCAAATTCTACATTTGTGCGCTCCGGGAATAAAGGGCCATTTTCTAATAAAGGTCCAATCGACGGCAAATTTACATTTTTTATATCATCTACGAAAATAACCAAATGAGGATTTCCCATACAAACAAAAGTTCCTTTGTATTCTTTTCCGCCGGCATTGACAGGTTTTGCCAGCATCTTTCCATCTTGGGTCATAATCTGTTTGGGGTTGGAAAGAAGGGGAACTCCCATATCAACGGTAACTTCTTCAACCCGGTCTTTGTCAATGTGCAATTTCAACACCTTAATTCCCGATGCTGTTTTCAATGTTATTTCGGTCTTATTGGTCAACTTATTATCGTATACATATTTACCAATGCATCTGGAAGCATTTCCACACATCATAGCTTCCGAACCGTCCGCATTGAAAATCCGCATACTGAAATCCGCTTGATCTGCTTTGTCAATCAACACCAATCCGTCAGAACCGATGCCTGTATGATAATTACTCCATTTGATGGAAGCCTTTATCGGGTCTTTTATAGGATAAAGCAATGTATTTACATATATATAATCATTGCCGGCTCCTTGCATCTTAGTGAATTTAATTGTATTTGCCATTTTGTAGTTTGATTTGTTGGTATCTCTTTCTTTTGCTTTTAATTTTAGGCAAAGGTATATCTTTTTGTCTTTATATGTACTATTTGCCTTTCTATTTTCTTGTTTTCTTAATTGTATGTAGCAGATTGAAACAATATTCCCTGTTTATCGTTTTAATTTGTAATTAATCGTAGGGCTAAATAAGTAAACTGTAACACTGTTTATCCTTTAGGGTTTGAATATGAGAAGGTGATTATCCTAAATCTTTTTTTCGCATGAAAAATAATCCTTTTTCGAGCGAAGTGATTTAATCTTTTTGTACTTTTGCCGAAAATTTATAATATAAAAGAAAAAATCACATGGAGTCAGTCTTTATTACGACGCGTAAACAACGAGTTATCAGAGAAATGAGAGATTATATGATGATAGCTCTCGGTATGCTGATGTATAGTATCGGGTGGACCGTCTTTTTGTTGCCTAACGACATCACAACAGGTGGTGTGCCGGGTATTGCTTCTATTGTATATTGGGCAACCGGGGTGAATGTACAGTATACTTATTTTGCTATAAATGGTGCATTGTTGGTTGCCTCCTTGATTGTTTTGGGATGGAAGTTTAGTGTAAAGACAATTTTTGCCGTATTCACCATGACGACCATTCTTCCTATTATTCAGGGAGCAACGGCAGGGTTGCACTTATTGCATGACCAGCCATTTATGGCATGTGTTATCGGTGCTTCTTTCTGTGGTGGCGGTATTGGAGTGGCATTTTCGGCTAACGGCAGTTCCGGGGGAACGGATATTGTGGCTGCTATTATTAATAAATATCGGGATATTACCTTGGGACGCGTGATATTGATGACGGATATGGTGATTATCTCTTCCAGTTACCTTGTATTGCACGATTGGGAAAAGGTGGTATATGGTTTTGCTACCTTATATATATGTAGCTTTGTGCTTGACCAAGTGGTAAACAGTGCCCGTCAGTCTGTGCAGTTCTTTATCATCTCAAAGAAACATGAGGAAATAGGTCATCGCATCAATAAGGATTTGCACCGTGGAGTGACTTTCATTGATGGTGTCGGTTGCTATACAGGCACAGGCGTTAAAATGATGTTTGTGTTGGCAAAGAAACGTGAATCGACTACTATTTTCCGTTTGATTAAGGACATTGACCCGAATGCTTTTGTTTCACAGAGTGCTGTCATCGGTGTGTTTGGCGAAGGTTTTGATAGAATTAAAGTAAAATAATCAAGGAGATAGAGAGAATATAAGAACAAGGAAAAGGTGTCCGTATTGCGGATGCCTTTTTTTTGTGTCTTTACGGAAGAGTAAGCCGTTTCTTATGGTCAGCCAAGGCTTTTTAAACGGAAGATTATTACAGACTCCGGTAATAGACTGTACAGTCCACTATAGCAGACTGTACAGTCCACTGTAACGGACTATACAGTCCACTGCCGAAGACTGTAGTAATTCGACTGACAGACAGGCATAATCGAAAGGGCGAAAACGCTTAGCCCGGCTAATGGAATGAGTTGGGGGGAATATCTGTATTTCTTTTAATAACCTATAAGAGAGTGTAACGTGCTGAACTGTCATTATGATATTTTGTTAGCCTTGATATTGCGCTTTTAGTGGCTAAAATAAAACTATAAATTTATATCGAAATATATTTTGATATCAAAATGTTAGTTTATACCTTTGCTGTATGAAAAAGAAATAACATATTAAAACAACCTAATCATGGAAACAAAACTTACAGAAGAAACCCGTGTGGAAAGTGACTTAATCGGTGCTCGTGAAATTCCGGCTCATGCCTTGTATGGTGTGCAAACACTTAGAGGAATTGAAAATTTCCCTATCAGTAAATTCCACCTTAATGAATATCCGTTGTTTATCAACGGCCTTGCCATTACTAAGATGGCTGCTGCGATGGCCAACTATGAGTTGGGCCTGCTTACTAAGGAACAAAAAGACGCCATTGTACAGGCTTGTCAGGAAATCTTAAACGGTGAGCATCACGAACAGTTTCCTGTAGACATGATTCAAGGTGGCGCGGGTACGACAACCAATATGAATGCCAATGAAGTGATTGCCAATCGTGCATTGGAAATTATGGGACACAAGCGTGGAGAGTATCAATATTGTTCTCCCAATGACCATGTAAACTGTTCACAGTCTACCAATGACGCTTATCCTACTGCCATCCATATCGGTATGTATTATGAAAATCTTCGTTTTCTTCCTTATTTGGAATCTGTTATCGGAGCATTCCGTAAGAAAGGGGAAGAATTTGCACACGTCATTAAGATGGGACGTACACAACTGGAGGATGCCGTGCCTATGACTTTGGGGCAAACATTCAATGGTTTTGCAAGTATCTTGAAAGATGAAGTTCTGCACCTTAACCAAGCTGCCGAGGATTTCCTGACTGTTAATATGGGAGCTACTGCTATCGGTACGGGTATTTGTGCCGAACCGGGCTATGCAGAGAAATGCGTGGAGGCATTGAGCCAAATCACAGGATTTGACTTTAAACTGTCTGCCGACCTGGTCGGAGCGACTTCGGACACATCATGTCTGGTGGGTTATGCGTCAGCTTTGAAGAGAGTGGCCGTGAAAATGAATAAGATATGTAATGACCTGCGCTTGCTTGCCAGTGGTCCGCGTTGCGGATTGGGAGAAATCAATCTGCCGGCCATGCAACCGGGTTCTTCTATTATGCCGGGTAAGGTGAATCCGGTTATTCCCGAAGTAATGAATCAGATTTGCTATAAAGTAATCGGTAACGAATTGTGTGTAACCATGTCCGGTGAAGCAGCCCAGATGGAACTGAACGCAATGGAGCCGGTTATGGCCCAATGCTGCTTTGAATCTGTTGACTTGATGATAAACGGTATGGAGACATTGCGTACACGTTGCATCGAAGGTATCACTGCCAATGAAGAACATTGCAAAATGAATGTGCATAATAGTATTGGTGTAGTAACAGCCTTGAATCCTGTTATCGGTTATAAGAACTCAACGAAGATTGCCAAAGAAGCGATGGCAACAGGCAAGAGCGTTTATGACTTGGTGTTGGAACATGGAATTTTAAATAAAGAAGAGTTGGATACTATTCTGAGCCCTGAAAACATGTTGCATCCCGTGAAACTGGATATACAGGCAAGACGCTAATCAAGCATTGCTATTTTGAAGTATCATGTTGATTAAAAGAAAAAGGGTGTGTCAAAATGAAAACAAGCTATCATCTTGACACATCCCTTTTTTCATTCATATTGGCTTTTCTAGAACTTCCGATAGGTGAGTCGGGCATAGTCTGATTTCAGAACCATTTTGCTGCCGGTTGCTTTTTCCACTTCGAAATGTGTGACGGAGGTATTTAGCCCGAATCTGTTCAAGTCCTCTTCGGTAGCAGTTGCCTCCATATTAGTCTGATATTTAAATTCACCCATCACTACTCCATCGGTAGAGGAGAAGTGCCCCATCAATGTCAAAGGATTAGTGCCCTTATCCATCAGTTCTACTGTATGAAGCTGGATGCTGCAGTAGATACGTTCGCATTCTTTGATACTTCCGTCATTATATTCTATTGTCATTAATTGCCATCTTCCGTCCAATTTTCCGTTGATAGGCTTCTTGTCGCAACTGCATAATACACCGAGCAGTAAGCATAAACATAATATAATTTGTTTCATAGTCCTTATTTTATTAAGCCGGTTTTGCGGATGACAAGCATTCCGCCCGAATTGTTTCCTAGTAAATTACCTCTGTCCATAGCTCCTGACAGGCTGAAGCTCCATCCATCCCATTGGGCGGGTGAATAGGTGACTTCCAGCAGTGAACTGAATTGCTTCTTCATATCATCAAACGGATTGTCATACGTTCCCCAGTTTCTGGAGTAGGTGAGTAACAACCGATACGCCCACTCTTTACCCGGAGTGCCGCTAACGCCCAGATGATGTGCATTTATACGGTTGTTGGCAAACATTATTCTACCGTCTTTATTGTAGACAGGGCCGGTAAACAACGGATTTCCCATGGCCATGCCCCAGTGCTGCCATGCTTGATAAATATAGTGGTTGTAATAATTGTCCTTGGCACTGATTTGTTCAAATTTTCCCCGGAAACCTTCGTTGAAGATAGGCCCTGTCTGGTCTTTGCTGCCCATGCATTCGTATACAAAGGTATCAATGAACCGGTTTTTCGGAAGGGTGACTTCTACTCCCAATAGTCCGTCTTTCCAAGGGCCGTAACCAAAAAACATTTGCGATTCGTCCTCAAAGAAATGCTCATAGTATGCTTTGATTCTCCAATTCTGTACATAGCCGGTAAGTCCGATATTCCAACTGCCCACATGGTTGCCGTACTTGTTTATCTGCTCACCTTCCATGGCATTGTCACTTCCGCTCATCGGAATCAATACACGGATAAAGTCCATAAAATCTGACGGCATTGTCATAATGGGTTCTTTCTGCCCTTCTACATATTGTTTTCCGCCAAACTGGGCAGCCATTTGCAGACCTGCTTCAAGTTCCAATGGGAAGGATTTTTTCTTTCCTACTTTCATAAAGAAAGATTTGCTATGATAAAGCACATCCTTAGTGTATAAATTTCCGGAGCGGGCAAAGTCCTCTTGCCAATTATTGTCTGTGAAAGTTCCGTAAGCGAGATGACCTTTGATGTGTAGCCAGCGTTTGGTCCCGGGAACAGATATATATTGGGGAATCTCGATGCGTACTTGTGGTACAGGGCGGGCACTGTTTGATTCTACCAGTCCTCCGGTACTCAGTTTCGGGTTTCTCAATTCCGGTGTACGTTCTTTACTTCCGATACTGAGATTTAGCCACCGATAGCTCAGGTCGGCGTAGGCCTGCTGAACAACGAAAGAAGAAGTGTAGTTATAGGCGGTGGCTAAGTCTAGCCCTGCTTTCCATGTAAAATGCTTGCCAAATGCCTGTGAATGGAAAATGCCGGCACGCAGATATCCGTTCTCCGTTTTTATAGAGGATAACCCCTGCCGATTGGCCGTAAACCAAAATGGACTGTAGTCGCCGTCTCCTGCCACAATGCCTGTTTCCACTGAATAATGAGTGGTCGGAGTCGTGGTTTGTGCAGTAAGGGTATATAGAGGAACAGATGATAACAAGCCCTGTAATAAAAATAGCTGTATTTTCTTCATTTAGTTTTTAATTATGTTGTTTTTATGTTTTGTGGGAAATGGGTTAAGCATTTCCTGAGGCCGTGCTTCTTTTCTGAAGCCGTGCTCCCTTTCTGAAGCCGTGAATTCTTTCTAAAGGCGTGTCATGACTGAATCTTCGTTGTGATTGGATGGGGCGATGAGGCTTTGTGCCACTGTCAGGCCCAATATGACAAAACTGCCTAATGGTTTCATAAAAAGGGTAGATTACTATTTTGTTTCAAAAGTATATAAAAAAAACTATTTGGTAGAACAAAGCCAACTTAATTTTAGGCTTTATCATTTTTCATCCAACTTTTTTTGTAATTTTGCACAAAATCCGTAAAGAGAAGACACATGACGACAAATATAGAGATAGCTCGTAAAATAGCCGAAGTCAATTACCCGCTGAGCAGGGAGAGTGTGCACGCATTGGCTGAGATTGTGGTGTGTAAGAAGTATCGTAAAGGAGAAATTGTGTTGAAGGAGGGAGAAGTATGCAAGGCTATGTTGTTTATTGAAAAAGGATTGCTCAGACAGTTCTACTATAAATATGACAAAGACCTGACCGAACATATCGGCTATGAAAATGGAATGATTATTTGTATCGAGAGTTATTTCAAACAAGAACCTACACGCCTGATGGTGGAGACTTTGGAGTCTTCTGTAGTGTGGGAAATTCCTAAGAATCAGGTAGAAGAGCTTGCTTCTAAATATAATGATATCGAACAACTTTATCGCAAATTCATAGAGCACTCATTGATAGAGTCGCAGGTCAAAGCCGATACACTTCGATTTGAGCCGGCTCATGAACGGTATAATAAATTGCTTCGTCTGCATCCTGAGATATTGAAAAGAGCTCCGTTGGTGTACATTGCCTCTTTATTGCAAATGACGCCCGAAACACTGAGCCGTGTCCGTTCGTCATTGCTTTAATTTCTTAGAATTGGTATAACAGTCCCACACGCGTCTCAAAGGTTTTATATTGTACATCTTTGTGATAGGTGTAGTGTGTATGTCGGTAGAAATAAGAGATTTCCATGTTTGCTTTAAAGTGCCGGCTTAAGTTCAGTTCGATAAGCGGATTGACTACAGCCAGCATTACGTTTCCTTTGTCTCCCTGCGCGTTCAGATAGAGTGGATCGGTGTTTTCTAGATCTTTATGTTCGTATCCTTTCCAGGTGAAAATCTGGTAGAGATGTAGGTTGAGAGCAAACTGTCCGTAACGTCCGAAGTCGAGGAGGGTTTTGTTTTTTACGCTATAACCACTACCCATATTGTAATTACGGTCAATGACATTATAATAGTCAGTCAGGCTGCCGCCCAGCAGGATAGCACTCAGAAATACACTCTGTTCCAAATTGACAAGGCTGTTCATGCGTGGAAATTTATAGATGATGCCGGGCCCCACACTGGCGGCTTCCGATATTTTATACGGAATGCGTCCCGAACCGTCAATGACTTCTTCGGAATCCAAATAATTGAAATGTTGGAAGATTCCGAACATCATCTCCATGCCGGTAGTGGTCTTCAGCGGCAGTCCCCATAATTTTCCTAAAAGGTTAATCTTGCTGATAAGCGGTTGGTTGGGAGAAAGACCCAGCGTGGCTGTAGCAGTGAAATAATCATAAGGAGCATCATTTATTTTGTCGAAAGGGTTGCCGTAGACTGCTCGAAACTCCAGATAGGGATTGTGCTCTCCGCGAAACAGGTAGTTGTCGTCTGCTAGATAGCGGTCGCCGGCACTGATAGAGAATTGGATAGGAATGCGCTCGTAGTCATGATATTTGTAATGGGAGCGTTTCACCTTCCACATCTCACCTGTTATCATACGGTTGATTCCGCGCATGGGGCAGATTAGAGTTCCCAAGAATTCACGGGTAAATCGTCCGAAGCCACGCTTGGAGTCATCCAGTACCAATGAAGACAGGCGGTGTGTCATTTCGCCGAGTGCAATACCTCCGATGGTGGTTGCCATCAGGTCGTTGATGGCAGGTGGTTCCACTTCGGCTGCAACTTCCCACATCAGGCTTCCGGCAAAAGCGTATGGTGCCGATTCCCAAAAGTTCAATCCATTGCTGCGGGCAGCATTGAAGTAGAGATTGCCATGGTAAGGGTGTGCAAACAGATTGGTGGAGAACTGGTCATTGTCCCACACAAAGCCGTGTTTGATATTGCGACGGATACTGTTGATACTAATCTTTGCAAAATCTTCGTTCATCACATATCGGTCGAATGCCCATACTCCTACATTCATGCCGAATGTTTCGGCGGCAGCACGCCACGGATACTTTTTTTGCATGTGAGGGTCGGTGAAAGTATAGATGGAATCGGGGTGGTGGAGTACTTGTGCCGCCCCACTGCCATTGCTTAAAACCAGAAGACAGACTAATGCAATTTGTTGAATTTTCATTTCGTCAGGATTTAGGATGGAAGCCGGATTTCTCCGGCATACTCATGGTGTTGTTAGAATAGGATAACACCTACTTCAATGATAGGTTTCTTTTCATAGAATTTGTTTTGGTCGTAATATCGTGTCATGCCGTATCCGCCCGAAGCAAATACGCTGAACTTGGATTTTATCTTGTACTCCAAATTGACGCGTGCCTGCAAGGAGTACATACGTTCGGGAGTTTCGGCATCTTCGTTTTCAAAGTTCTCTATGTGGAAGTAGCCGAGGTCGCCGCTGAGCTCTAGATTTTTGGCAATGGGGTAGTAAAGTCCGGCACGGTAGAATACGCAGCCCGAAAACTTGTCGTTCAGGTCAAGATAGTGCGTACCGATACCCAGTAGGGTGTAGGTGGTGCGGTTCTTGAAACGGACGGCCGCATTCATTTTGCTAGTATTACCACCGAACAGCATCAGCTGGATGCGGGTTTTGGGATTGATGTTTACCAATCCGATTTTATGTGCAGTGGTGTCTTTACTGTGATTGATAATACCGATTTGTACGCCTTTCACATGACCGCCGCAAAGATTAAGCAGACCAATTTGAGCTCCACTCACTTCACCGGCGTAGTTGCCGGGAGCAAATTGTACTCCGCGCAGCTTACCCTGACACACATTGGTAATACCGGATACTTGCAGTGCATTCTCTGTTTTAACAGCGATATTCACGGCTCCGCAGAGTTGCAGTCCTTTCATTTCTATGGCAGCAATATTGCTGATAGCAGAGAGTTGCATACCATTAACACTGACGCCCACATTGCCTATAGCTGCTATTTGTGCTCCTTTCGCTTTTCCTCCACTGATATTCAGTATGCTCGAAATCTGTGCTCCGTCCATAGCATCAGCCGATACGTTCATCAAACCGCCGATGGCTATTCCGTTTTGTGACTTTCCGGCAATATTGGCAAGTCCGGCTATTTGTAAACCTTGCGCCTGGTCGCCGGCAAGGTTCATTAGTCCACCGATGGTTACACCGCGTGAAGTATTTCCGGCTATATTTCCCAATCCCGAAATCTGTATGCCGTTTGCACGGTTTCCTGCTACGTTCATCAAACCGCTCAGCATGATACCGTTGGCGTTTGCACCTGCTACATTGGCAATACCACCGAGCTGCACACCCGATGCATGACGACCGGTGATGCTTGCCAGGCCGGAGACTTGAAACCCTGTCATGTCACTTTGCACCACACTGGATATGGCATTAATGCCCACACCCTGCAGGCGATAGATATTAGTGAGCAAACCCAAATTCAGATAGGTTGTCTTTACGCTGTCTTTTTGGGTGGAAATATTCAGGGAGATGTTAGGACCCTTTTTAAGTTTGTTCTTTTTTTGAGCGATAGCAGGAGTTGTAAGTCCTGCGCAACATCCTAATAAGATAATTGCTGCAATGCGGGTATTTATTTTCATATTGTTTGGTTATTTGCGCACAAATTTAATCAAAAAAATGAATGTGTCTATTGATACAACGTGTAAATGTACCAAGATGTTACACAAATATGGGGAAAACTTTTTATATTTATATTTGTAGTCGGGTGGAGTATGGTTATCGTCCCATGGTGGTAGGGAGAGTAGTTCACGACCATGGGACGATGAAAATGTATGCTTTATTTTTATTTTACTTCTTGATAAAGGAAGCGTTTGATGCTCTTCTTCGGTGTTTTCTCAAACTCTTCGGGGTAAATCTTCACGCGGGCAATTTGAGAATAAGCGGGAAGTTCGGCATTGAGTGCCACCCGGTTCTCTTCCATGGCCTGTGCAATGGCGTCATTATCCATTCCATGCGCAAATGCATCGTCAAAATCAGGATATATCAAAGCTACCAGCTTACCGTCTGCCTGCTGGATAATAATGCTTTCGGCTACGAACGGCATGTTGTTGAGCTTATCTTCTATTTCTTCGGGATAAATATTTTGGCCTGATGCGCCGAGCAGCATATTCTTGCTGCGTCCTTTGATGGTGATATTACCCTCCGCATCCATGATACCTAAGTCGCCGGTGTGTAACCAACCGTCCTTGTCTATGACTTCGGCGGTGGCTTCGGGGTTTTTATAATATCCCAGCATCACGTTCGGCCCCTTGCAGATAATTTCCCCTACAATGTGTTCGGGGTCGGGACTTACTATCTTTACTTCCATCCGCGGAGCCGCTTTGCCGCAAGAACCGGCTTTAAAACGTTTCCAGTCTTCATAACAGATGATAGGTGCACATTCGGTCATTCCATAACCGACGGTATAAGGGAAATCAATACTCTTTAAGAATTGTTCTATTTCTTGATTGAAAGCTGCCCCGCCTACAATAACCTGATAGAAATTACCACCGAATGCCTGTATCATCTGTTCGCGCACGGTAGCTTTAATCTTATCATTGATAATAGGAACTTTCAGCAGTATTTTCATGGCCGGGGTTTCCAGTTTGGGAAGCACGTTCTTTTTGATAATCTTTTCGATAATCAGGGGAACAGCTACCACAAGGTTGGGTTTGATATCAGCAAATGCCTGGAAGATGATTTTCGGACTGGGCATACGGGTGAGGAAATAGATGTGGCAACCGACACAGAATTCATATAGGAACTCGAATGCCAATCCATACATGTGTGCCATTGGAAGCATGGATACCAGTTTGTCTCCGGGGTTCATGGTCAGCACATCAAAGGCGAACTGGGTGTTCGACCAGAGGGCACGATAGGGAATCATGACTCCCTTAGAATAACTGGTGGTTCCGGAAGTATAATTGATGACTGCCAATTCTTCGGGTTCGTCGCGACGGTAACTTACGTGCTCGCGTCTGAAATTGCGAGGGAACTTTTTTCCGAACAGTTCGTTCAGATGGTCGCGGGCATAGTCGAGCCGTTCGCTGCGAGATACCAATAGGGTAAAATCATTCATTAGCAATACACCTTCAAGCAGAGGCATGGCATTCTCGTTCAGATTCTCCCATACCATATCACCTACTAATAAGAGACGTGCCTCGGAATGATTGACAATGTTATGAATATTGTCGGCTTTGAATTCGTGAAGAATAGGAACAATTACGGCTCCATAAGTGATGGTGGCCAGGAACGTAACGCCCCAATGTGAACTGTTGCGACCGCAGACGGCAATTTTATCACCTTTCTTGATGCCGCTCAGTTCAAAAATGATATGTAGTTTCTCTATTTTGCGGGCTACATCTTTATATTGCAATGTGGCTCCTTTATAGTCAGTGAGGGCATCCAAGTCCCAGTTTCTTTTTATGCTGTCTTCCAGAAAGGCAATAAAACTCTGCTCCATGATGTTCTTTTCGTTGGTTTATATTTGCACATTATTTAATCAAATGTGCAAATATAAGCTTTTATTATAAGGATGCAAACTAAAAGGGAAGCAATTTTAGTAAAACGGGGGAAAGGAAAAGGGGATATGATAAAAAACGGCAGTAATTGTCATATCCCCTTTATGCGGAGAGGCTTTGTTATTCTTTGCTACTGAAATACTTCATAAACTGAGTACGTTCGAAAGGATTGCTTTCACCGGTAGACAAAGCGTTCATTTCGCTCTTAAATTCGCTGATGGTGTTATATCCTTGTTTCTTCATCCATTCGCTTAATTCTCTAGTCATGGATTCAATGAAACCTTCACCTTTTTGATAAATAACACTGCATACTTCTACAGCTGAAGCACCTGCCAGAATTGCTTTTACCATTGCTTTACCATCGTGCACACCCCCCGAGATGGCATAGTCTATCTGCGGTACTTGTGCTGAAGCGATGGCTGTCCATCTCAAACCGCTTGCCAAATCCGAAGGATGGCTGAATACTTCTCCTGAGGAATAACTCTTGGTTTCGATATTGATGTCGGGCTGATAGAAACGATTGAATAACACTACTGCCGTAGCTCCATTGGCATAAAGTTGGTTGATTAGCGCAATGGGGTTGGTGAGGTTAGTTCCCAGTTTGATGATGACAGGAATGGATACATGCTTTTTTACGTTACTCAGGATATCGATGTGGCGTTGTTCGAACAAACCGTATTGATATTCCTTTTCAGTTTGCAGCGAGAGAATATTCAATTCCAAGGCATCGGCTCCGGCATCCTGCATGGTACGTGCAAAGTCTGTCCATTCCGAACTGCTGAAACAATTGATGCTGGCAATGACGGGTATAGTGCAGAGGCGTTTGGTTTCTTGAATCAGGTCGATATATTCTTTGATGGCATGTGAACGAACATAGGTACTCAGATAATCTCCTGCTTCGGGAGAATCGTAAGTAGCCATGTGGTGAGCCTGCATCATGATTTGTTCTTCAAAAACAGATTTCAATACGATGGCTCCGGCACCGGCCAATTCTAACTTTTTGTTTTTTTCAGCACTGTTAGTCAGACTGGAGCTACTGATAATAACAGGATTGCGTAAAGGCAATCCGGCAAAAGTGGTCTTTAATTGAGTCATAAATAGTAGTTTTAATAGTTTCGCTCTCCAAAGATTTTGCTGCCTACTCTGACCATGGTGCTTCCTTCTCGAATAGCGATGGGATAGTCGTGCGACATGCCCATTGATATTTCCTTGAAACTCTCTGTATCAGTAAAATAGGTCTGCTTTATTTCTTTGAAGAATGTATTTAAGGAACAAAATTCTTTCTTGATTTGTTCAGTGTCATCGATATTGGTTGCCATACCCATGACGCCGCTGATTTGGACATTATGCAGTTCTTTCCAGTCTCCTGCTTTGAGCATCTCCCAACATTCGTCAAAACTGAAACCGAACTTGGTCTCTTCTTCGGCGATATGGATTTGTAGCAGGCACGGGATAACGCGACTGTACTTTTGGGCTTGCTTGTTGATTTCAACCAACAATTTATAAGAATCAATGCCATGTATCATAGCCACATAAGGAGCCATATACTTGATTTTATTTGTTTGCAGGTGACCGATGAAATGCCATTCAATATCTTTGGGCAGCGTTTCATATTTCTGAGCCATTTCCTGCACTTTGCTCTCGCCGAAGATGCGTTGTCCGGCAGCGTATGCCTCTTCAATCGCCTCGTTGGGATGAAACTTGGATACAGCTACCAGGCGGACACCGGAAGGGAGGTCGGCCAGAACTTCTTTTAAATTTGCTTGAATGCTCATATACAATCTATATTTGGTCTGTCTGAATAATCTTTATTCGGTTTTTCCTGCGTCGGGGAACTCCGGTTTGACGTTCGGCTCTCCGTCATAAGGATAAACATCCATAAGGGCTGTTTCGGCAACGGATGCGATAACGTAATCGGCCATGGTTCCTTTCATGCCTTCGTCCAGCTTTTTCACAGCGTCACGCAAATCGGCCGCCTGGACAAGTACCTGAGTGGAAGTCTTCTTTTCAGCTCCGCTTTTCTCGTCCAGTGTGATGAAGAACAACTTACATTTGAACCAACGGTCGGCAGCATCTTCTTCGCAGAAGAATAATTCGCTATAGTTGGCACGCTTGATGTCCGACACTGTAAACTCACCGCTAATAAACGGTGTTATTTCTTCGATGATACGTGCTTCAGCTTCGGTAAAGCTCAGCGCATCAACTAAATAAGGCTCTGTTACTTTCTTGTTCATGCCATTTTCTATGACCTTTTCGTAACGTATCTTGCATTCAAACCATGTATGCATCATAAGAGTTTAATGTTTTATTAAAAATTAAAATAGGTCACAAAGATACTATTTTATTTAGTCTTCGTTCTCCATTTTCCTTAATTTCTTCATGCTTTCGGTTGTCAGCTCTGAAATAATTTCAGAAGAGAGGCGGGTAGTGAGGATGGGGTCCATGTTGAACTGTTCACCTAACTCTCTCTGTATCTTGTTTAACTGACTGAAACCGTCAAGGCTTTGTTCTTGAAATGCTTTTTCACTGATATTCATTTTCTGCGGCGTGTACATAGCGGTTATGATATTCTCGGCCCGCCGCCGAAACTCTTTTTTGAATATTCTTTCTGCCAGTCTGCGATGTTCTTCGGGATTGAACTCCAAGGTGTCGGTGGGGAGCGGACGTATGGAATCCGAAGGAAGCGGGATGCTGTAGTTCCTGTTCCTGTCTTCGGCGGTTTCCAATGCCTGGCGGTTGATGTGCTTTACCTCTTCTATAAACTGTAATGTTTCCTTGTCGGCCGGTTCTTCCCGTAATCCATAATAAGCAAGCAGAATGACAGTAACGGCGGCAACCCCCTTTATAGCCTGTACCGACCAGTCAATGTAGCGGGAAGTGCCAAAGGCTTTCTTCATTTCCTCTACATCGGCATACCGTTTGGCGAGTTCGGGACGAGTGGCTTTAAGGATGATGTGCCTGATGCCGGGGCTTAGATGGGAGTAACTGTAAAGGTACTCCATGACTCTGCCCAACGAATAAATATCACACGCGGGGGTAGGGACGGTGGTTTCTTTAAAAAGTTCCGGTGCCGCATATTTTTCCTTAAAGATAAAAAAAGAGGGAGTGCATGATACGTATATGTTGGCTGGATTTGCCAAGAGCACGTCATGCGTTCTTTTAGTAATAAAAATATTCTCGGGGCGGATGTCGAGATGACAGATATTTCGGGAGTGAAGATAGGCGACGGCATTCATCAGTTGATTCATGATTCGCTTGGACTCCGCCACCGTATTAATTTGCAACACGCCATCTAACAATGCCCTGTTGAGGGGAACGGCCGGTATGTATTCAAAAGTGATGTACCATCCTTGCTCATCCTTTTGCAAACTAATATAATTTAATAAGTTGGGGTGAGCCCAACCCATTCCCTGCGTAGCTTCGGCGGTAAAGGCTTCCTGATAGGCAGCAATGTCGGCGAACTTTTTGCAAGGTCGTTTTATAAATATCCTTTTCCCTTCATTATTGGTGCCGATACTAATCGGCTCTGTCACTTTCATTTTTTATTATTCTATTTGTTTACAACTGTTTAATTGCATGAATTCGTGTATCACTTGTTCGTGGTCACCCATCAAAACAATGTGGTGGTTGCCTAATGGGTTACGTGTGAAATAATCGACAGGTTTGCCCAAACGGATGCGTATCTGTGTGCGGCAGGCATTGATGTAATTGGTATTCTCTGTCAATTGTCCGCGTGATACGAAATATTCGTCCAAACATTCTCCTCCGCATTTCAAGACAGTGATTTCCCCTTCATGCAGGATTCCCTGAATGGCTACGCCTGTCTCACTTTCAAAATGATTACGGATAATAAACCTGTCAGTCATTTTGGTAGCGATAGTACAGTGTGCTACAACCAGTTCGTTTTGCTCTTCATTGATAAATGACGGGTTTGCCATAAAACTGGTTTGATTGGTCAGCACCTTGGCAATGAGCATGGTAAAGATGGATTGCAAATCACCTTCACAACCGGCAGGAATCCCTTCGTCGTTCAATAAAGAGAGTGCCAGGCAGCCGGTGGTTCCCAATTTTTCTATTAATGAGAAGCAGGAAAGGGTGACTGCATCGAGGTGCTTCTTCTCACAAATGATTCTAACGGCTTTGTAAAGCCTCATTGCTTTCAGAAAATCTTCAGGAGTCGCTTCGCGACAAGCTACTGCTTGTTTGACCAATACAGATGCTTTATAGCCGATATCATCATCAGTTATTTGATAATATAAACAGTATATTTCTTCCATCGGGATATCGATGAACTCGATTCCCCAACGTCGTTTTGCCAATAAATAATCTACATTGCTGGCTACAAGCCATGATGAAGGATATCCGATAACGCCGATTCTTTTTCCTTTTATTTCACGTTTGGCGGCAAAAGCCTGATGATGGAATAATATCTGCTTAACCATGTACATCGGGCTACCGTGAATAATACGTGCTTTCATGCCTTTGCTACGCATCCAGGTCGCTATTTCGAGCGAAGCTGCCAATGAGTTTTGGAGTCCGTCCGTAAGCAGAGTGATGGGATAAGGAAGCAGGTCGAAGTGTTGGGTAACTGCTTTTTCAACCCCTCCCGAGGCAATGAAAGCCATTTTGTATTCGTCTGCCGGAATCGTTTCCACCTCTTTATAATGTACCAGATGAAGCGTGAAATATTTCTCGATTTCCACAAATAAATCTTTATGGCAATCGTATACAGATTCCATTTTGTTCAAATCGGATTGGAATGTTATCAGGTATAGATTCATTTGATATTTTGCTTTGTTTTATAGGAACAAACATACGTGTTTTTTTTTAATAACCCTAAAAAAGAACTTAAAGATAACATCTCTTTAATTTATTTGCTGTATAAAAACCTTGTTAGCGGTATGTTAAATAATTAAATCCCTAAACCATTTTTCTTCTCATTTGTAGTATGGTAAATAATAAATAGATTAGACTATGGCAAAAGTAATTGAAAGAAATGTTCCCATTGCAGAAGAGAATGTGACATTATCGGGCCAACCGGCTACAAATATGTTTGAAGACTGGAGTGAAGAGGTGACGGATAAGGCTGAAAATCCTTATGATGAAAAGAGTGACATCCCTCATGACAAGAAAGAAAGGAAGAAACTCCTGAAGAAAATGGATAAAATAGTAAAAGACGATATCGCACAGACTGAATCTTGAGCGATACGTCATTTATAATGACCAAAAGGTTTCGATATCCGGATGGGTAAACTCAAAGCCGGCTTCCACCAACCGTTGCGGAACAACTTTCTGCCCTGATGTGAGAAAAGAAGCGGCCTCTCCATATAACAATCGGAATATGAAGGAGGGAATGGTGAGTGTAAACCAGGTGTGATAATGCTTGCCCATACATTGGGTAAATTCTCGTTGTGTGACTATCTGTGGAGCAACCATATTTATCGTTCCGTGCAGTTGAGGTGTCTCTATAATATAAAGTAACGCCCGGCATAAGTCAGTGATACTGATCCAAGGGAAAGGTTGGCATCCCGGAGCGATGACACATGTCGCCTTCATTTGTGTGGGGAGAAGCATGGGGCGTAAAGCCCCTCCATGACGTGAAAGCACGATGCCGAATCGGGTAATAACTAGTCTCACATCCGGTGGACACATCATGGCTGCCTGTTCCCATTTGCGACAAAGATGAGAAAGAAAGCCTTCTCCTGTCATATTGCTGTCTTCATTATGGCATCCTGTGGAGGGGTAATATCCGACTGCTGAAGTGGAAATGAATAATTGGGGCTTTCGACTAAGGCTTTTCATGGCTTGCACAATTTGTCCGGTTACCGGAATACGGCTGTTATAAAGTTCTTCTTTATAAGCCGAAGTCCATCTTTTGTTTATGGGGGCACCGGCTAAATTGACCACTGCGTCACATTGCGACAAGGTACGAACCAGTTCTTCATTTCCTTTGCCGGAAAACATTTGTCTTCCTAAAGGAAATATCTGATGTCCCGATTCCATTAAAAAAGCGGATAAATATGTTCCAATGAATCCGCTTGCACCACTGATAGCTATATTCATCTGGTTGTGTATTAAGTTCTATGAATGAAACACACCGACGGACAGAAAGGTTTATACGGATATATTAAACCTTCAGGAAAATTCCTCGCTTATACATAATCCATATAATGACATAAACTGCACCGACATTCCACAGAGTCATCAGGAATGGGTAATAGCTTCCCATATATTGTTCCAGTCCATAAAACAAAGACTCGCCGATACATCTGAAATTGATTACATTGGCCAGCATATAGGCGGCAATGGAGTTCATGCCGTACACTTTCAGCCATGTGATGCCCGAACGGTGTCCTTTGTAGTCAATCCAATAATAGAAAAGTCCCATCAGCAGGAAACAGTATCCGCTACTGACCAATACCATTGAGCTCGTCCAAATAGTTTTGATAACTGGCATTTGGAAATTCCATAACCATCCTGCAATGACCAGAGCGGTACCTATACCGAAATAGAGTTTCAGCTTCTTTTTCTCTTCTATTTTATCTTTGGCAATATAGCCGGCGAATAATCCCGTGAGGACAGTTACACCGAAGTTGAGACTGCTCAATATCCATGTATAATGATACCAATCGGCAACAACTACTTTTCCGTCTATCACTTGTGCCGTGTCACGAAACCGTCCCAACACCGTATTGTCTATCCATTCGGCCAAATTGCCTTGTGGAGTATAATTCCCGCCTCCATAACCGTCGACTGTAATAAATTGCATGGCTGCCCAATATATCAGCAGTAACGCCACCGCAGTGATAATTTGTGTTCTGCGGCTTGTGAAAAGGAAAAGCAATGCCGTAATCAGATAACCGGCGGCAATCGCCTGTAAAGTATTTGAATAGAGGTAAATCGTGTTAGAGTCAAATGCCAGCAAATTGCCTTGACATATCATTCCGAATATCCACAGCAGCAATATTCTTTTTGCCAGACGCCGCAATAAAGGTCGTTTGTCGGGTATGGATTTGTAGCGCGACAAAGAAAACGGCATCGAAATGCCCGACATAAAGAGGAAAAGCGGCATAATTAAATCCCATGGAGAAAAACCTTCCCAAGAAACATGGTTAAACACCCACATAGACTCATCGAGCCATTCCACATTAGCTGCCCGTGCCAATGAGTGCATAAGGGGGCCTAATGCAACAAGAAAAAAGAGGTCGAACCCGCGGAGTGCATCCAAAGATTCCAAACGTTTGGAAGGGGAAATTGTATTTTTCATCGTATCTTTTTTGAGTTTTTAGATTGATTCGCACAAAGATATTCTTTTCTCCATTAATAATAAGGAGCAGAAAAAAAATACACGACTATTTATTTAAATCATAAAAACATCTCTTTAAAATATTAACCAACTTTTTGTTTGCGTGGTTGGAAGCTAAACTTTATCTTTGCACTTCGATTAAATAATTTTATAACATTATGCCAACAATATCCGTCAGAGGAACTGAAATGCCTGCATCGCCGATTCGTAAATTGGCACCGCTGGCAGATGCTGCCAAACAGAGAGGAATTCATGTATATCACCTGAATATCGGTCAGCCCGACCTGCCTACTCCACGAGCGGCCCTTGATGCGATTCGCAATATAGACCGTACGGTATTGGAATACAGTCCCAGCCAGGGATACCGCAGTTATCGTGAGAAACTGGTGGGCTATTACAAAAAATACGATATCAATCTGAATGCCGATGATATTATCATTACCACCGGAGGTTCGGAAGCTGTGCTTTTTGCCTTTTTGAGTTGTCTCAATCCGGGAGATGAAATTATAGTGCCCGAACCGGCTTATGCCAACTATATGGCGTTTGCCATTTCTGCCGGTGCTGTGATTCGCACGGTGACCACCACTATTGAAGAAGGTTTTTCTTTACCCAAAGTGGAAAAGTTTGAGGAATTGATAAACGAGCGTACTAAAGCTATTCTGATTTGTAATCCGAATAACCCTACCGGTTACTTGTATACTCGTCGCGAAATGAATCAAATCCGTGATATGGTGAAGAAGTATGATCTTTACCTGTTCTCTGATGAAGTATACCGTGAGTTTATTTATACCGGTTCACCTTATATATCCGCTTGTCATTTGGAAGGTATCGAGCAGAATGTCGTGCTGATAGACTCCGTATCAAAGCGTTATTCTGAGTGTGGTATCCGTATCGGGGCGCTCATAACGAAGAATCCCGAAGTACGCGGAGCTGTAATGAAATTCTGTCAGGCGCGTTTAAGCCCTCCTTTGATTGGTCAGATTGCCGCCGAAGCTTCTTTGGATGAACCGGAAGAATATGCACGCGAAACTTATGATGAATATGTGGAACGCCGTAAATGTCTGATTGATGGGCTTAACCGCATTCCGGGCGTTTATTCGCCTATCCCGATGGGAGCCTTTTACACTGTAGCCAAGTTACCGGTGGACGACAGCGAAAAATTCTGCGCATGGTGCTTGTCCGAGTTCAATTACGAAGGTGAGACTGTGATGATGGCTCCCGCTGCCGGGTTCTATACTACTCCGGGAGCAGGACGCAATGAAGTGCGTATTGCTTATGTGTTGAAGAAAGAAGATTTGGTTCGTGCGCTTTTTGTCTTGCGAAAGGCATTAGAGACTTACCCCGGAAGAGTGGAAGAGTAACATGAACTGGAAACTCTTTATTGCCAGGCGAGTATATCGTAGCAATGAGGGTGGAAAAGAGGTGTCCAAACCTGCTATCCGCATTGCTATGTTGGGCATAGCTATCGGGCTGGCCGTGATGATTGTGTCTGTGGCCGTCGTAATCGGGTTCAAGCATGAGGTACGCGATAAGGTGATAGGTTTGGGTTCCGACATTATGATTACTAACTTTGATGCCCGGAAGTCTTTCGAAACCATTCCTATTGTAGCCAATGACAGTTTGCTGAATGTACTTTATGCTACAAGAGGAGTAAAGCATGTGCAGCGTTATTCCACCAAGCCCGGTATGATTATGACTGATGACAGCTTTCAGGGGATGGTGCTGAAGGGAGTTTCCGGCGAATATGATTGGAACTTTCTGAAACAGCATCTGCTGGAGGGTGAAGTTCCGGTCTTTTCTGATACAGCTTCGACCAATAAAGTATTGGTGTCGCGCAGCATTGCCGACAAGCTTCACCTGAAGATGGATGATAAACTATACACCTATTATATAGAGGGGGAGAACGTGCGTGCTCGCCGTCTTTCCATTGCCGGAATTTACCAGACCAATTTTTCTGCATACGATGATTTGTTTCTGATTACCGACCTCTATACGGTGAACCGTTTGAATAATTGGAAACCTGAACAAGTGAGTGGACTAGAGTTGGAAGTAGTCGATTTTGGTTTGTTGGACGGCATAAAGGAAGAAATTCGTGAACAGGTGGACACGCAAGTGGATGAATATGGCGGTACTTATTATACCCAGACAGTGGAAGAGGCCAATCCTCAGATATTTGCATGGCTCGATTTGCTTGATATGAATGTATGGGTTATACTTATATTGATGACCGGAGTTGCGGGTTTCACGATGATTTCAGGCTTACTCATTATTATATTAGAACGTACTAATATGATAGGCATCCTGAAAGCATTGGGAGCAGACAATCTTGCCATCCGTAAGATATTTCTCAGCTTTTCTGTTTTTCTAATCGGAAGAGGAATGTTATGGGGGAATATCATAGGAGTATCGCTTTGCCTGTTGCAGTCTCAGTTCCATATTTTCAAACTCGATCCCACGTCCTATTATGTCGACCGTGTTCCCATTGAGTTTAATATTTGGATTTACCTATTGCTGAATGTGTGTACATTGTTGGTATCGGTATTGATGCTAATCGGTCCGTCTTATCTGATAACACGTATCCATCCGGCAAAGTCTATACGGTTTGAGTAATCGTTTGACGGCACGAAACAAGATGTTTATTATTAGGGAGGACTAGTTGAAACGATGGTGCAAACTACCGAAATAGATATTTAAAAAAAGCTTTATGTGTGGTTATTTCATCCGCAGGCAAGCCAGATAGTCGTAGTGTTCACCTTCTTTCACCAGTTCTGCTTCAAAGCCATTCTCGGCGGCATAGAGGCTGAGTGTTTGGAAATCCACATAGAGCCAGTCAAAACTGCCGCCCTTCATATTCTTATATTGCATTTGGAAGTCAATCTCGCCATAGTAATCTCCTGCCAGGTCTATCAGGAAGCTTCCGTCTTCGTCTTCAAAGAGATAACGTAAATCGCTTGAATCCATCAAGATACATCCCCCCGGACGAAGCAACTGTTTCATTTTCAGAAAGAAATCAGGCATATTCTCTAACTTCCCAATAATGCCCGAACCATTCATCAGCATCAGGATGGTATCGAATGTTTCGAGAAACTGAGCGTCAAAAAGATTGATTTGACGGACATTACGCACTCCGCGTTCTTCCATTGTCCTGACCGAGAGTGGAGAGATGTCGATGGCACAGACTTCTTTTCCCATTTCTTGTAATGCCAGGGCATGACAACCACTTCCGGCACCGGCATCCAGAATCTTTCCGTTTGCCATTTGTAAAGCTATCTTTTCCAGTTCGGGCATTTCATCGAAGGAACGGAAAAGTTGGTCGATGGGAATTTCATCTTCTTCAAATTGAGAAGAAAATACACGCAGTTTTCCTGCCTTCTGATGGCGGAAATAATCGGCAATGGCTGTACCCATCGGGTCCTGGGCGGGAGAGAGAAGATTTGCTTTCATTGATATCTCATTTGTAATTTGGCTGCAAAGATAGATAATTCGGAGTGAGAAACTATCTTTTATCTGAATAAATACACTATTTTTGTGACTGTAAAAAGAGATAGAGGTAGACAAACTGAAACAGATGCGGAACGAGGGTCAGGGCATCCGCTTGTTGTTGATAATAAAGATTTGAAAGAATAAATAAGGGTGATAAAACGTCGGAAAACATCTTTCTTTGCATTCTCTTTCAGCAATCAGCCCATAATGGAGTATCTGAATCTTTGTGACAAGTATTGGGAGATGTGACGGAAATAATCACTACCTTTGGCATTTGATAACTATTAATGGTTAAACTTATGAACCGACAGGATATAAATGCTACCGACACAAAGGCTGTTTCATTGTTCAGTGACACTATGCAACGAAAGAGATATCTTTTTTCCCTTGTCATGATACTGTTGATGATAGGAGTGGCGGAATTGCTGCATGAAAAAGAAATTATCTTTCCCGAGATGGCTGCCCTCACCATCGGTATGTGGATAGTAGACAAGCGGGTGTGGAAAATAAAACAGTGGCAAATGTTGCTTTTAATGACGCTTGGTGCCTGTGCAGGGGTACTTATTGTGCTCTGTTCACCTTTGCCTTTGGTTCTTAATGTCGCGATGGCATTTCTTTTTGCAGCAGTCTGTTTGCTCTTTGCCCGCGCTTCGTTATTCCCTTTAATATCGGCATGTGTGTTGCCGGTGCTGTTACATACCGAGAGTTGGGTATATCCTTTGGCGGTCTTTGTCATGACTTTAACTCTTATTGCAGTTCAGCGGTGGATGGAACTGAAAGGAATGCGGAAAACGATTGTTTATGAGCCGGTGGACAGGTGCTGGAAAAGAGATTCCATGCGTTGGCTTTGTTTGCTTTCCAGTGTTTTTGCTGTAGCTTGTCTGGCAGTATATTCCGGTAACTTTTTCTTTATCATTCCTCCCCTGATAGTGGCATACGTGGAGTTTGTCAATTCAAAAGCGGGATTTCGAAACCGTCCTGTGCTCACGGTCTTGCTGCTGGTGTTGGGGGCGGTTATAGGGACTGTTTTTCAACTGGCAGGCCATTATTGGTTAGGACTGCCCGAAACGGTAGTTGCATTGTGTATCTTTTTAGCACTTTTTACCTTGTTTGAGTGGCTGGGCAAGTTTTTTGCTCCGGTGGGTGCATTAGCTTTGATACCGATGTTACTGCCTCGTGAAGCATTGCCATGGCTACCGTTACAGGTACTTGTGGGTGCAACATTATTTATAACTATGGGGCTGATATTTTTTCAGCAATGTTATAAATGGTCACGGGCGCAGTTGGTATATTGTCTGATTCCCCATTATCTGATAAGCAGGATAAAAAGGAAGAGAGAGAAATGATTTGGAGATAGAAAAAAGGATTTTTACTTTATGATAAATTGACGCCGGAATCGCCGGAGCATTTCCGGATGAGGACAGCTTTTAATATGTTAGTTTTCACCTTCTCATAAACTCATCCTTCCGCCTGATTCTCCGTTGTAATTTGAATCCTAGATTCCACATAGGTTGAAGGAAATCAAATACTGGCAGTAAAGCATAGAATTTGCGTTCACCCAAGTCTTTTGAAGCGTTTCTGAATACAGTGATTTGTATTAGAAAACGTAATAACCATAACAAGAAGACTATTCCGAGAACAATCCATTGATGTGACAAAAAGCTATTGACAACTGTAGCAATAACGGCTATATAAAATAGGAGTCTGCTACAAGTTTCAAATCCCATCAGATAGCGGATTGTACCTTTAAAAAATCTACTGGTAGTCATATAGCTGATTCTCTCTTCACTCCACATTCGTTTGTATTTAGGAGTAGAAATACGTATAATGCTTTCGGCACTTGTTTCTACGCGGGTATTATGACCATTGGAGGTTTCGTTGATAAAAAGATCGTCTTCCCCACGTTGCAAATTTAAGTGGGAAGTGAATCCTTTCTGTTTATAATATAATGCTTTTCTATACGCTAAGTTTCGCCCCGTACCCATATAGGGATGCCCGGACAGTGCCATACCCAAATAGCGCATAGAGTTCAGCAACGTGTCGAAAGTGATTTTCTTATTAAACCATCCCGGTACTTTTTCATAGTTACTGTATCCTAAAACGATTTCGGTGGCAGGTGTGAAATTGCGTGCCATTTGTCTTAGCCACTGATTACTTTGCGGGTAGCAGTTTGATTCGGTAAATACCAACCAGTCATAACGACTTGCCTTGATTCCCATTGTGATACCTAATTTCTTGTGACTGATGTAGCGTGCACTATCCGGAATAAACGTATGATAGAGATTGTGATATTTATCTTCCAACAATTTTAAGACGTCATCGCAGTCATCTGCCGAACGGTCATAAATGACAATGACTTCAAACTCCGGGTAATCTTGTTCTAAAATGGAAGGAAGGTGCTCTTGCAATTCGTTGGCGGCATCCTTGGCGACAATGATGACGGAAAGCGGTGGAGTATCCGGATTGTTGGTTACCGTTTCTTGATTGTGAGCGTGTATCTTGCCATATACACTCCAATAATAAATGGCTTGGGTGAGGAATAGAATTCCCGAAATAACAGGTAAAGCTACGTTTATGGTAAATAGTTCCATGTAAGTTCTATATTAAAAGTCGTGCAAAAATACAGCAAATAATTGAAATTTGAGAGAATAGATATTCTTCTTTTATCCATTAGTCCACTTTTAATTATAATTTAATGTTAAAAAGCTTATTAGATGAACATTTTTCAAGGATTATTGCTATATTGGGAATACTTAACTATAACAAGTCCTGACCAACGGGCAATTATTATGAGAATACAATTTGAGATTAAGGAAAGTTTGGCCAATATACTTGACCAGCTTGCGCATTCTGATTTTTGGGCTACGGAAATTAAAGAAGATGAGTCAGGAAAAAGGGTTATTAAAATTAAAGACTTAGCTTATAACTTGGAGGCCGTAGCAGAAGTAGGAGATAATGAAATATTTATCCGTACAGCTTTGTCTAAGTATACTTACCGTATCTGTCAGGTAGGCGACGAATGCTGGTGTGAATACGTGGGAGCTTATCGTGGATTGTTGGAACAGAAACTGTTACCCATGATTACTCCCAAGGAAAATTTATTGGAGTGTGAGGTGTTGGAAAGTTCGCTGTTGGGAGGTAAACCTAAGACATTGCGTGAGTATGCAGAAGACAACTTGAAGTTAAAGAAATTCCGTGAGCAGAATTTTGGGGCTAACGGTTTTTCTAAAGCCGACCATCCGCGTCGGGTGTATGATGAGTTTATCAAAGAGGATTTCATCCCAGGAGATAAATGAGACAAGAAGTTTTTTTGTGTTTTCATAATTGACTGAAGAAGGCTGTCTCAATGTAAAATAGGAGGCAGCCTTACTTCTTTGTTTTAGTTTCCTTCTTTATAGGATATCGCTCCGGTGCTATACCAATTCTTCTGATGTATATGCTTGAGGTAATGTGCGGCAATTATAGGCCGAGGCCATAATTTCACCATAAGCACCTGCAGACCGAAGGGCAAACAGGTCGCCACGGTGAACTTTATTTAAGTCGATTGCTTTGCCGAATACATCGGAAGATTCGCAGATAGGTCCTACCACATCGTATGTTTCTGTATCTTCTTCCGAAGTGATATTTTCAATCTTATGGTATGCCTGATAAAGTGCGGGGCGAATCAAATCCGTCATGCCTGCGTCAAGAATGGCAAATTGCTTGTTTGTTCCTTGCTTTACATAAATCACTTTGCTGATGAGGCTGCCACATTGCCCCACAACTGCGCGACCCAGTTCGAAATGCAAGGTTTGTTGCGGACGCAGTTTCAGATGCTTGTGGTAAGTGGCGAAGTACTCGGCAAAGTTAGGAATCGGCTGACGGTTGGGGTGGGAGTAATCGATGCCTAAGCCACCGCCCACATTGATATGCTCTACAATAATTTGACGTGCATATAGCTTCTCCTGTAACTCATTCACACGGTTGCATAGTGCTACGAAGTCACCCATATCCAATATCTGAGAACCAATATGAAAGTGTAGTCCTACAAACTTTATGTTAGGCAGCGTTTCTGCCATATCGATGACTTTGTCCATATCTTCCATGCTGATACCGAATTTATTCTCTGCCAGTCCGGTAGTGATATTGGCATGGGTGTGCGCACCTACATTGGGATTGATACGGAAAGCGACTCTGGCAATTTTGCCTTTGGCGGCAGCCAGTTCGTTGATGATTTCCAATTCGGGTACAGATTCTACATTGAAACAGAAGATATCATAATCCAATCCCAGATTGATTTCCCAATCGGTTTTGCCGACACCCGCATATACGATTTTATTAGTTGGGAAGCCTGCTTTGACAGCTGCACGGATTTCACCGCCACTCACACAGTCTGCTCCCAAACCGTTTTCACGAATAATAGTCAGAATCTTGTGGTTGGCATTGGCTTTCACTGCGTAATGCACGCAGAAGTTGTTGTATTTGCCTGCTTCTTTATTGATGCACGACAGCGTTTCGCGCAATACATTGACGTCGTAATAGTAAAAGGGAGTTTCCAGCTCTCTGAACTTGTTTACGGGGAATGTTCCTTTCATATTGTATTTTGTTATTGATTGAGTAGGGGCGAATTAAATTCGCCCGAAAGTATCTGCTTTTTAGAGTGGGATACATCCGGGCGGATTCAGTCCGCCCCTGCAATGGAATTTATTTATTATTGAATAAATGATCGCTTAATGATTGCAAAGCCTTGTTTTTATCTTCCTTGCGAATCAGGAAAGAGATATTGTAATTGCTACCGCCGAATGAAATCATACGTACAGGAATGTCGCGCATGGCATCAAGTGCTTTTGCCTCGAAACCGACATTTTCCCATTCCAAATCACCTACTACGCAAATGATACACATATCGTGGTCTACAGTTACAGTACCATATTTCTTCAGGTCATCCAAGATTTCATTCAGATGCTTGGTGTTGTCGATAGATACGGAAACACCTACTTCCGAAGTACAAATCATATCGATGGAAGTCTGGTAGCTTTCAAAGATTTCAAATACTTTGCGCAAGAAACCGTAAGCCAGTAGCATACGGCCCGACTTAATTTTAATGGCGGTGATATTATCTTTTGCAGCTACAGCTTTAATCTTGCCTTTTTCCGTGTCGTTTGAAATCAATGTTCCCGGGGCTGTCGGTTCCATGGTGTTGAGCAAACGTACCGGAATGTTAGCGTATTTGGCAGGCTGTACGCAGGTGGGGTGCAAAATCTTGGCACCAAAGTAAGCCAACTCAGCAGCTTCTTCAAAATGCAATTGACGAACCGGGGTAGTCTTGTCCACAATACGCGGGTCATTGTCATGCATGCCGTCGATGTCTGTCCAAATCTGAATTTCAGAAGCATTGACAGCTGCACCGATTAATGAGGCGGTATAGTCACTGCCTCCACGTTGCAGGTTGTCTATCTCACCGTAAGCATTGCGGCAGATAAAACCTTGGGTAATATAGATTTCGGCACCCGGATGCATTTCCAGTTGGGCAGCCAGTTTTTCTTTAATGTAAACCGGGTCGGGTTCAGAGTTCTTGTCTGTACGCATGTATTCCAATGCCGGAAGCAATACGGCGTTTACACCTTGTTCCTGCAAGTAGTTGGTAACCATGTTGGTAGAGATTAACTCACCTTGTGCCAGAATTACTTTTTCTTCAAACAGGGTGAAGATATCTTTTGTATACGAACGAATATAATCGAACTGTGCTTTTATAAATTCCTGTGTTTTCTGTTTATACTCGTCAGTAGAATAAAGTTCATTAACATGCTGTTTATATTTAGCTTCCAGCTTATTAATGATTTCATTCGCACCTTCGGGATTCTTCTTATACAGATAATCCGAAATTTCAACCAACGTGTTTGTCGTTCCTGACATTGCCGAGAGGACAACAATCTTCTGTTCACCGTCAGTAATTAATTTGGCTACTTCTTTCATTCTTTGTGCAGAACCTACCGAAGTACCTCCAAACTTTAAAACTTTCATTTTTCGTTTCGTATTTTAATTGTTTCTATAATTGATAATTAGCGTGCAAATATACGAATAAGACTGCAAAAATCAGCATCTTAGCGATAATATTTATCATTCATCCATTTATTCTATGGTTTCTACGGTCGCATTGGTTACTTTTTCCTTTGTCTCTTGTTCGTTTTTGCTTTTTATGATACGGCTGTATTCGTTTGTAACTTCTTTGATTTGGTGGTTCTCGAAGCGGTAAACGATGCCGGGGTACTCAGCCAGCAGATGCAGGTTGTGGGTGGTCATCATGATGGCAGAGCCCGATGCGCAAATAGATTTCAGGAGCTCTACAATCTGCCGGCTGGTTTCAGCGTCCAAGTTTCCTGTCGGTTCATCGGCAAGAATGATTTCCGGACGATTCAGAATGGCACGGGCGATGACGATACGCTGTTGTTCGCCTCCCGATAATTCATTGGGCATTTTATATCCTTTACCTGTCATTCCCACTTGCTCCAGCACTTCGTCGATACGTTCTTTTATTGCAGCCTTATTGCTCCATCCGGTGGCGCGTAGTACAAAACTGAGATTGGAATGTACATTGCGGTCTGTCAGCAACTGGAAATCCTGAAAGACGATTCCCAGTCGGCGGCGCAGTTCAGGGATATGCTTACGTTTGATATTGGTCATATTGTAACCCAATACTTCAGCATCACCCGATTGGATATCCAGTTCGCCGTAGATGGTTTTTAGCAATGACGTTTTGCCGGAACCGACTTTTCCGATTAGGTAAACAAATTCACCTTTGTTCAGTTCCAGATTTACATCTTCCAATACATCGAGCTCTTGTTGGTTGATGTTTACATTTTTATATCGAATAAGCGGTTCGTCCATAGGGCATTAATGTTTTTTCCAGTTGGCGCTGTGACGTTCTTTTAGTTCGCGTGCCAAATCTTCGATGCGGTAACCTTTTGATGTAAGGAGGACAATAAGGTGATACAGCAGGTCGGAGCTTTCATATATCAAACGTTCATCGGTTCCGTTGCAAGCTTCGATAACGGTTTCTACAGCTTCTTCACCCACCTTTTGTGCCATTTTGTTTACTCCTGATTGGAAGAGGCTGGTTGTGTAAGAACCTTCAGGCATTTCTTCATGTCGTTTGTCAATAAAGTCTTGCAATTCTTTCAAGAACATGATGTCCTGCTTGTTTTCTTCTCCCCAGCAGGTGTCTGTACCTGTGTGGCAAACAGGGCCTGCAGGGACTGCCTTTATTAATAAGGTATCATTGTCGCAGTCTGCTTTGATAGAGATTACTTGCAGGAAGTTTCCGCTTTCTTCTCCTTTCGTCCAAAGACGGTTCTTGGTGCGGCTGAAGAAAGTCACTTTTCCTGTTTCTACGGTTTTCTTATACGCCTCTTCATTCATGAAGCCCAGCATTAAGACTTTTTGTGTGTAGTCATCTTGTATGATGGCAGGGATTAACCCATTCATTTTCTCAAAATCCAATTCCATTTGTTTTATATTTTAATTCTAATTTTATAGTCTGACATTGATTCCTTGTTGGCAAAGATACTGTTTTAATTCGGGAATTCTGATTTCTCCGAAATGAAAAACGCTGGCAGCAAGTGCCGCATCAGCTTTCCCTTCGATAAAAGTATCTTTGAAATGTTCCATTTTTCCTGCACCTCCCGATGCAATAACCGGAATAGTGAGTGAGTCGGAGAGGAGGGCAAGCGCTTCGTTGGCATACCCTGTCTTTACTCCGTCATGGTTCATACTGGTAAAAAGAATTTCTCCTGCTCCCCGATTGTTTACTTCCCGGGCCCACTCAAACAAGTATTTGTCCGTTTCTATGCGTCCTCCGTTCAGATAGCATTTCCACCCTTGCTCCGTCTGTTTGGCATCAATGGCTACCACACAAACTTGCGAACCGAAATGTTGGGCTATTTCATCTACCAGATTAGGATTGCGGATGGCGGATGAGTTGATGGAGACTTTATCGGCTCCGGCACTCAACAGGCGGTCTACATCACTGAGTTCGTTGATGCCTCCGCCCACAGTAAACGGAATGCTGATATTGGCTGCCACTCTTTTCACCAGGTCCGTAAAAGTCTTGCGACCCTCGTGGCTGGCGGTGATATCCAAAAAGACCAGTTCATCGGCTCCTTGTTCACTGTAAGCGCGGCCTAATTCCACAGGGTCGCCGGCTTGACGCAGGTTTACGAAGTTGGTTCCCTTGACGGTCTGCCCGTCTTTAATGTCGAGGCAAGGAATAATTCTTTTTGCTAACATAATTTGTCTTTACATAAAACGGTTCAACTCTTTCAGGGTAATTTTGCCTTCGTAAAGGGCTTTGCCGAACACTACCGCAGGCACTTTGGCTATCTCTAATTGAATGATGTCCTCGATACAACTTACTCCACCACTGGCTATCAGGTGCATATCAGGAAATTCGGTAAGTATTTGTTTGTATAACTCTATTGCAGGCCCTTCCAACATACCGTCACGACTGATATCGGTACATAGCACTTTGAACACTCCTTCCTTTGTATAATCTTTCAGGAAAGGCATCAGCTCTTGCCGGCTTTCTTCTTTCCATCCGTTGATGGATATTTTATTGTCCTTCACATCAGCACCAAGAATTATTTTTTCGTTTCCGTATTGAATCAGCCATTTCTTGAATAGCTCCGGCTTTTTCACGGCAACGCTGCCTAGAGTCACCATTTGGGCACCGTTATCGAATGCAATGATTAAATCTTCATCGGTTTTGATACCTCCGCCGAAGTCAATGACAAGCGATGTGCGGCTGGCGATTTGGTCGAGTACGCGATAATTGACTACGTGGTGCGAAGCGGCTCCGTCTAAATCAACTACGTGCAGACGACGAATGCCATGTGCTTCAAATTCTTTGGCTACTTCCACAGGGTTTTCATTATAAACCTTTTGTGTGTTATAATCTCCCTGTGACAGACGGACACATTTTCCGTCAATGATATCGATGGCAGGAATTAATTCTATCATAACTTTTTTCTTTAGTTATATAATATAATGTATTATAGTTCTAAAAAGTTTCGCAATATGCGTTCGCCCACTGTCCCGCTCTTTTCGGGATGAAACTGCGTGGCATAAAAATTATCTTTATGCAATGCCGAACTGTAGGGGAGGATATATGTAGTTTGTGCTGCTGTAAAGTCATTGAGCGGGACATAAAAACTGTGTACGAAGTAGACAAACTCTTCTTTGGTGAATCCCTTGAATAAATCGCTTTTCACATTTGTCAGTGTATTCCATCCCATGTGGGGGACCTTGTCTATATGTCGTTCCGGGTGGAAAAGCTTGACGTCGGTATCAAAAATGCCTAAGCATTCTGCATTACCTTCTTCTGAATGGCGGCACATGAGTTGCATACCCAAACAAATGCCCAGTACGGGTTGTTTTAAATTTCTGATTACCTCATCCAGTTTATGTTGCCGGAGGTAATTCATGGTTGTGGCAGCTTCTCCAACACCTGGGAAGATTATTTTATCTGCGCTCATCAGCGTTTCCTTATCGGAAGTAATGATAGCTTCTACCCCTAAACGCTTTAGTGCGTAGTCCACTGAGTAGATATTTCCTGCATTATATTTTACGACAGCAATTTTCATCGGCAAAAAATCATCGTTTTATTTTTATAAGCCAGTCCTTTTATTCAATATGCTTCTGCATAATGTGAGAATGGACGGTTTTTATCTATGATATGTGCGCAAAAATAGCGAATTATTGCAGATTAGCTTCATTTTATAACAAGAAGTTTGAGAAAAAGATTAAAATAATAGCAATATTGTAAATCGGGCGAGGTATCGGTCGGGGAGGACTTTGTTTTTTTTGTGCATTTTCTACTGAAAAGCTTGCAGATTTAAAATTAATGCGTACCTTTGCACCCGCAATCGAGAGAGATGGTGAAATAAAGAAAGACAAATCTTTGAAATATTGGTGCGCTAGTTCAGTTGGTTAGAATACATGCCTGTCACGCATGGGGTCACGAGTTCGAGCCTCGTGCGCACCGCTTAATAAAAGCTCTAGGATTCTTTGAATTCTAGAGCTTTTTTATTTGTTCGCTTGGCGCGGACATATTCTAACGGGTGCAAGTCCCCCAATGTGTCCCGACAACGGGAAGCATACAGCCCAACGGCAAGAGTTATCCATCGGGTCACTTGTTATTCTTGGGGATTTAAATCATTGTTTTATCTCCTTACATCATATCACCAAACCAAGGGAAGAGTAAGCTGTTTCTTAGGGTCAGCTAAGCCTTTTTAAACGGAAGATTATTACAGTCTCCAGCGGCGGACTGTACAGTCCACTGCAATGGACTGTACGGTCTGCCGTAGTGGACTATACAGTCCACTGCCGGAGTCTGTAGTAATCTGACTAATAGACAGGCATAATCGAAAGGACGAAAACGCTTAGTCCGACTAATGAAATGACTTAGGGAGTTCAAAACGTATGCAGGGCTTGAAAACCGGAGGAGACAGCATCCGGTGATTTAAAAAGGTCATTCTAAATGAGAAAAAGTTGCTGTTTCCTTTTTTTATGCTATTTTTTTTGTATATTGAGGGCAAATCAAAACATATATATGGAAATAGAAACAGTGGGAGAAAATGCCGGCAAAGTCTGGCGCAACCTGAATGAAAACAGAGGTGAAATATCTATTCAGGAACTTAGTCGGAAAATGAACCTCAGCGCCATTGACGTCGCTATTGCAATAGGTTGGTTGTCTAGAGAGAACAATATTAATATTCAGAGGAAAGGTCATTTACTCTATGTAAGTCATTTAGGATTCTGATTAATCTCTCAATAATAAACCTGTTGGAGAGAAAAAAACTTGAAGAGGTTGTGCCAGCATTTTGGCACAACCTCTTTAACGAAATAATTTTATAAAGCAGTTTAGTCATATATTAGTAAACGCTTGCGGCTTTGACAACTATTGTTTTTAATAATTCTTGCATCTTTCCAATAACCGGCTCCCCATCCAGATTATATTCTGCTGCCATCATATTCATCTGTGGAAAAGCAGCCCATACGCTTCCATTCTTATCTTCCCATACGGAAATCTTTAAAGGTAATTCAATGGAAATACTTGGATTTTCTTGCATTAATTTAGTGCCTACTTTGGGAGAACCAAAGACAATTACTTGATTGGGAAGTAGCTTTAATCCCACTTCTTCTGCATTCTTGCCATGATTGAATTTTGCAAAGATAGGAATTTCCATCGTTTTCAGAGTGTGTTCAATGTGTGACATGGTTTCATTCACACTGAACTGACTCTCGAACGTATAAAGTTGGCTATCGTTTGCTCCTGTCCCCATTTTGCTACTATCGAAGGCTGCAGCTATTTTTCTAGCCAGATTAGTCAGTTCAACACCTTCTTTGTTTGCCAATAAGGTGACACATACCAGCTCTGATGCATCGGTAAAACGACTGAGGAAAGCGGAATGTCCGGGTGCGTTCCCTTTGATATCCATTAATCCTTTGTGGTTATAAAATTGCCATCCTGCCATGGCGGGAACCACTTTACCGTTTGCCAACGTTGTAGGTTTATAAATCATATTGCGATTTTCTGGTTGAGCAATAAGCACTCCGCCTGCGAGGGCTATATCCCAATGGCTTACATTCTCGGCAGATGCCCAAATGTCGGAAAAACCTTTCAGCGAAGTCGGGCTGATGGAAGGGGCGGTAACTAGTTTGCCGTCATTCTCTATGTATCCTGTAGTGGTTTCTGACGGATTGATATAAGCCTTGTCTTTTTTAAAAGTTTCATGCACGTTATGAGTGGTTGTCACATCTTCTTGTTTGACTTTGACTATGTCTTCTCCAAAATAAGTTTGTTGCAGACCGAGATAGTCAATCTGATACTTCTTAACAAAGTCATGGTATGGCATCTTTCCTGCTTTCTCAATAATCGAGGTAAGTAGTAAGAAGTTGGTTGCACTTTGTTTCACGTCGGTGCCCGGTTCGAAAGCCAATGGAATGTGTGCCACTGTTTTAATTAGCTGTATGGGCTGATAGTCGGCCGATACATCAAAACCTTTCTGGTCACGATAATCTGCTATGCCCGAACTGTGTTGCAACAATTGCAGGATAGTGATACCTTTCCAATTGTCAGGGATATCCTTCAGGTATTTTCCAATTGAATCGTTGAGATAGAGCTTCCCTTTTTCAAGTAATTGCATTATGGCAACAGCTGTAAATCCTTGAGAAATAGGACCTATGGGCCATAGAGTTTTGGCTGCAGCAAGATTCCCTTTTTTAAAATCAGTAACTCCGTAACCTACTACGCGTGGGATATAAGGTGCTTGTACGATGGCAAGTGTCATTCCTGGTATCCCTTGTTCTTCCATAAACTCATAAATCATTTGGTCTATAGACTTTCCCTGATAGGCAACGTGTACATTGCCCCTGCCGGCTTGCGGCAATTGGTCTTCATACTTCTTCATAATTGTTCCTCCATTTTGTGCTAACATCGCTCCCGAGATTAGCATACTTGCTAAAGTTAATAGTTTCTTTCTCATGACATTGTTTATTGGTATTCATTGGTATTTTTCTGATGTTACAAAGATAGAGGCTTTTGGAGTCTTCTAAAATGACAATATGGCATATATAGTTTACAATAATTCCTGATTGTTTTTTGTTCTATATTTCAATAGGCAACGAAGTATGGTCTAAAATGTTTTTTTATTAATAGAAAATGTAATAGGAAATGTTGCTAAGCATATTATTCACAGATATGCGTACCTTTGTTATTATTGCAGCCAATGTTTGTTTTTCCACCAATAAGTAATGAATCGGATTCCTGTACCGATTAGTGCGAGGGAAAGTCCTGTATAGAATACGGCGATGAAAGATTCGGGCAACAGATGAAACAGGCGTGACAATATGCCGATTGTAATCATAAATGCCATCACTATCCATCCTTGGACATCAAAGAAAGAAAACGGACAATTCTTTTTTTTCTTTTGACTGATGCGATGTGTGTGCTTTCTGTATAGTTTCCGAAAAATGAAACCAAAGAACAGGAGAAAAACCAGAGTAGTTTCGCATACTTTAAATAGCCAATAATGCGAATCGTTTATCCAGCATCCCACACCGATTCGCAATATATTGATGCCGGCTGTCAGCCACACTATGTCGGCAGTAATGAGTAATATATTTTTACTGACTCCGTACTTCATCCTATTGTTTTTCTTTTTGATGCACGTATGCCAATGCTGCACCCAAAGCAGTTCTGTATTGGGCATATTCCGGTATCAGGAAATGGCATTGGTACATTTCTTCCATGATGGGAAAAACCTCTTTGCACTGTGGCAGCTTTGCCAGATTGCCTATTAAAACAAAATCTTTGATGGAACTGTTCAAAGCTGCGAGTATCACGGATTGGCCAATAGATTGCAGTACCATGTGGATAATTCCCGCCGCTACATCTTCTAATGATGAGTTACTGTCTGCTTTTCCAAAAGTGGATGCAGTGGCATTCAGCGGGAGCCCCGGCAGGGCGGCATTGCAGATATCCTTTATCTGTAAATCTATGTTTTCCACTATTCCTTTTTGTGCCATTTCTACCACTTGGTGAATGTCGTGTGTCTTTAGCAATAATCTGGATAGTCCCTGAATGGTTCCTCCACCGATACCGATGCCGCCGATATGTTGAATCTTTCCGTCCTCCACTTTGACGAAAGAAGTTCCTGTTCCCATACTTACAACAATCAGATTTTTCAATTGCGAGCCATAATGCGCACCTAATCCGTTGGCTAGAAACTCGTCGGTATGCTCGGTAGGTAATCCGTAAAGGGGTTGGTTGACATAAGCACTTCCCACTCCTGTGAGCATCACTTTTTCTATCTCACCCAAACTAATGTTATTATCATATATATATTTCCCGAAAGCTCCAAATAGAGAAGTGATGGGGTCTGCCGCCCTGACAATCATCGGATGTTTGATTCCTTCTTTGTCCACACCGATAATTTTGGTAGTACTTCCACCCACATCTATTCCTATAACCATTCCCATAGCTATGCGTTTTTAATTAGTATTCTTGAAAAGAGACTGCAAATATAGATATATTACTAATAACTGAAGGGCCCTTTTCGTGGAAAAATAAAGATAAGCAAGTTTTATCACCAATTGTCTGTGCGGAAGGGGGCTGTCGGTAAGCCGGATATTCCGTATAAATTTCCATCTGGGTTATCAGCCCAATTGTATCTGACAGCCACCGGATGGGGGACGTCGGGTGATTCTACTACGACCTCTTTCTTCAGAATAGTTACTGTAGCCGGGTAGAATATATGGTCTGCACCTGCAATGATAAAACCTTTGACAGTGTCGGGTTTCATAAAGCCTTTATCCAGATTATCAAAACTGATGCGTATTGTATTTCCTTCTATACGATAGTTCTTGAAGAGGGGGGATTGGGGCATCTTTTTCTTTCTATATGTTTGTTTCAGGGCAAGTTGGGACAGACGCAGTCCTACTTCCTGTTTGTTTTTGGGGTGGATATCATCTGTTTCTCCTAAATCGATAGTCACAGCCATACCGGTGTCATTCAGATAAAGAGCCTTTGATTGTGCTTCTCTCAACGCTGCCCATTCCGAGTCGGGTTGTATTTCTTCCCGCTTTAGAAAATTAGCCAGTTGTACGAAGTAGAAAGGCATATCGGGTTGCTTCCATTTATCACGCCAATCAGATATCAGTGACATAAACAGGTCAGCATATTCATCAGCTCGTCCTACGTTCCCTTCTCCTTGATACCAAATAACCCCTCGGATGGGAATTTGGGTGATGGGGTGTACCATTGCATTGAAGAGGGTAGTGGGGTATCTGGGATTGGTCTTGGGCGAAGGCGGCAGTGGCTCTATCCCGGCCAATGAGAAGCCGGATAAATACTTCCAACTTCCCGCCAATGTGACAGGTTCTTTACCTTTTACCGTCATTGTCATATTTTCCGGTTTTCCGATGAGGCCCCCTTCTCCGGCATAGTTGGTCACACGTATGGTGAGAACAGCTTTTCCCCGTTTCACTAACTTATTGGGGACAGTGTATTGGCGCATGGCGTCACGGCCGTTTCCACGTCCTATTTCCACGCCGTTATAATAGACAATGTCTTCATCGCTTATCTTGCCTAAATTGACAGTAATCGGCTTCCTGTACCAAGAACGAGGAATATCTATGGTTTTTCTGAACCACATTACACCATCAAACCCTTTCACTCCATTACTTTCCCAACTTCCCGGCAGATTCATTTCTTTCCAATTCTCGTCCGAATAACCGGGGTCAGCCCATACTTGATGATTGTCACACCATCCCATATCATGTTCATACAAAGCTTGATACCATGCTTTTCTTTTCTTGGCATACTCTTCATCAATCTTTTCGGGATGAAATCCCAAGGATTCCAGCATATCCATTTCGTGCTCAAACTCTTGCAAGTGTTTCAAACCGTCATAACTGGTCCATGCTTCAGCAGGAGTGCCTCCCCATGAACAGTCTATAACACCAACAGGGACTTTTAATTTCTTTTGTAACTGGCGAGCAAAGAAGTATCCCACAGCCGAGAAGTTTTCTACGCTTTGAGGAGTGCATTCCTGCCATCCTCCTTGTGTAGTACTAAAATCCTCCTTGGGCGTTAGTGATATTTCTTTTTTTACCTTAAATAAGCGTATGGCGGGATAAGTCGCTTCGTTTATCTCGTTTTCATAATTTAATACTTTCCCCCAACCACCGACCGGCATTTCCATGTTGGATTGTCCCGAGCAGAGCCAAAGTTCGCCTATCATGATGTTGTGTAGGACAAGTTCTTCTTCATCACGAAGTGTAATGTCGTAGGGGCCTCCGGCAGAGGGGGTAGGAATTTTTATTTTCCAATTTCCCAGTTTGTCCGTTTGGGCCATATAGATGTGCTTGTTCCAACCGGTTATCACCATAACCTCTTTTTGGACCGTCGAGTGTCCGCGAAGGGTTATATCTGACTTTTGTTGCAGTACCATGTTGTCGGTAAATAGGGCGGGTAATGTCACTTTTGCCTCTGTAACACAGAATGTCACCAACAGTCCGAGTGTCATCATTAGTTTTTTCATGTACCTTCAATTATTGTTGTGTTATTCTCTTCTATAATATCAGTGGGTATAGTCAGTGTTAATGAGTCCTCTGTCTTTGAATATTATTTTTACCATTCTATATGCCATTTCTGTCAGTAGAATCCCCAATGCTGCACCTACTATTACATCTATCATCCAATGGCGATTGTTGAGAATGCGTGTCATGCCGGTTATTATGGCGGCAGCATACGCAACGATGCCTACCCACACGCTCTTAAATCCATATTCTTTATAGAGCAGAGTGGCTGTCATGAATGCCGTTGCTGTGTGTCCTGAAGGAAAAGAGAAAAAGTTGGACTCGTCGGGACGTAAAACTCCGCATGCCAATTTCAGAGAATTCACCACCAGCTGAGTGAGGATAATGGAGAGAACGATAAAGGTAAGAAGTCGTTTCCATTCAAATTTCCCTTTTACTCCACCCAGCTTTAACCCAATCAGGAGGATACCCGGGAACAATTGCAGGTAATTGTCATAGCTTTGATGGAAGAGAGGAGTATGCATATTACGTAGTCCGCGCACATAAAGGTTGATATTCTTAATGATGGGATGAAGAAAGCCACTTTCCCCCCATAGCTGTGCGGCTATGATAATCAGAATAATCATATAAAAGGATACCCATATAATCAGTTTATATCTTTTCATACTTTTTCTATTTTAAGGTAATAATTGTCGCTGTCGAAATATGCCCGAAAATATGTATTCTCTCTACATCCGTTTTTGATATGTCGGATTTATTTATTCAGTAACTTCAGATATTGTCCGTATCCTTCTGCCGCCATTTTTTCCTTGGGGACGAATTTTAGGGATGCACTATTGATACAATAACGCAAACCGCCTTTATCGGCAGGTCCATCCGGGAAAACATGTCCTAGATGTGCGTCTCCGGTTTTACTTCTTACTTCGGTACGAATCATTCCGTGGGTGGTGTCTGTCAGTTCTTTAACCAATGCGTTGTCGATAGGTTTGGTAAAACTAGGCCATCCGCAGCCGGAATCAAACTTGTCGGTAGAAACAAATAAAGGCTCACCGGTAGTAATATCGACATAAATACCTTCTCGCTTTTCGTTCCAATATTCATTATGAAAGGCGGGTTCTGTTGCATTTCTTTGGGTGACAGCATACTGTTCGGGCGATAATTTGTTGCGCAGGGCGGCATCACTTGGCTTTTTGTAGGAAGGGGTGGCATTGGCACGTCGTGCCAACTCGAAAAGTTTAGGATTGAGATGACAATACCCATCAGGATTTTTATCCAAATAGTCCTGATGATATTCTTCAGCATTATAGAAATTCCTTAAAGGCGCTACCTCGATGGCAAGCGGACGTGAATACTCTTTGGCCAATTCGCGGACAGCATTTTGGATAACAGCTAAATCAGCCTTATCGGTGTAATAAATGCCGGTACGGTATTGAGTGCCTTGATCGTGCCCCTGCCTATTGATGCTGGTAGGGTCAATTGTTTGAAAATAAAGGTTGAGTAACAGCTCAAGACTGACCTCTTGAGGGTTGTAAACAACCTTCACGGTTTCGGCAAATCCTGTTTTATCCGTACAAACTTCTTTGTAAGTCGGGTTTGCTGTATTACCATTGGCATAACCTACTTCGGTGTGTTCTACTCCCCTGATTTGTTTCAGGAAATGCTCGGTTCCCCAAAAACAACCCCCTGCCAGGTAAATTTCACTCGTTTTTTCCATTTTAGCTTCTAATATTTGGCTTATGAAAAGCATGAAAATAAAAATAATATATCTCATATAATAGCTATAACAATTGAATGCAATTTATTGTTGTAGTCTATTGAACTTCTAATGCAAAGTTAGAACTAAATTCACAGAACATTGTTATTTTCAAGACTAAATGTTTTTACTGTTATGAAAAAGATATTGATTAGCGCATTGTTATTGACAGGATGCGCATTGCCGACAATGGCTTGTACCGGGATTTCGGCAACAGCAAAGGATGGTGGATATGTGCAGGCACGCACTATAGAATGGGGCGATAGTTATTTGCCCAGTCAGTATGTAGTGATTCCTCGCGGACATGAAATGACATCCTATACTCCCACGGGGATAAATGGGGCAAAGTTTCGTGCACGATATGGAGTAGTGGGCCTTTCCATTGTATTGAAGGACTTTGTAGCCGAGGGTTTGAATGAGGCAGGTCTTTCGGCAGGGCTGTTTTATTTTCCCCATTACGGACATTATCCGGCTTATGATGCAAAGCAGAATGCGCAGACAGTGGCCGATTTACAATTGGTGGCCTGGATACTTTCCCAGTTTTCGACAATAGATGAAGTAAAGGCTGCGTTGCAGGATATACGTGTGGTGTCTGTAGATACGACTGGAGCGAGTTCTACGGTACATTGGCGAATAGGCGATGCAAGCGGCCGGCAGGTTGTGCTGGAGTTTGTAGATGGTGTTCCTCATTTTTATGATAATGAGATTGGTGTGTTGACCAATTCGCCCGGTTTCCCTTGGCAAATGACTAATTTAAACAATTATGTGAATCTTTATCCGGGTGGGGCAGAGGCTCATCAATTAGGTGGTGTAACTATCTTCCCATTTGGTGCAGGTAGTGGGTTTCGGGGAATCCCCGGAGATGTAACTCCTCCTTCGCGTTTTGTTCGTGCAGCATTCTATAAGGCAACAGCTCCGCAGTGTGCTACTGCCCACGATGCTGTATTGCAAAGTTTTCACATCTTGAATAATTTTGATATTCCTATCGGTATAGAACATACATTGGGGCATGCACCGGCTGTCCCTAGTGCCACACAATGGACTTCTGCCATTGACCTAACGAATCGTAAGGTCTATTATCGTACGGCGTATAATAGTAATATTCGTTGTATTGATATGAAGAAGATTGATTTTAGTAAGGTAAAATATCAAGCTTTTCCTTTGGATAAGGAACAGGTACAACCGATAGAAGAGATAATTGTAAGATGAGACATGCTGGGGTTTTAATAAGATGAGGAGTAAAGGACAAAGAAAATCTACCTTTTTTGAAAAAAAAGTTTGGGAAATGTTTGTAGATTCAAAAATAAACCATACCTTTGCACCCGCAATTCGGAAGAAAAGCAATAATAAAGGATTGATTCGCTAGCTCAGCAGGTAGAGCACAACACTTTTAATGTTGGGGTCTTGGGTTCGAGCCCCAAGCGAATCACTTTTAAAAGACTAAAAAATCAAGCGGTTATCTAAAACAGATAATCGCTTTTTTCTTTTATATATTACGGTTTGGTGGCTCTGATGTAAACCAAGATGTAAACCGGTAAACCGTATGAGCGAAACAATTAAAGTACTGTGTTACAAGTTAAAGACACTTAGCAATGGCGAACACCCACTAATGGTTTGCGTCTGTAAAGACGGAAAACGAAAGTATCAAAGTCTTGGTATATCCATTAAAGCGGAACAATGGGACTTTAAAAGCAATCTGCCAAAAACGAAATGCCCCAATCGTGACAGAATTATTCTCCTTATAAACGAGAGAATCAACGAAATACAGAAAGCCGCTTTAGACAAACGAATAGCAGGCAAAAACTTTACGGCTACAACTCTCATTGAATCTACCACAAACAACACCATAAATAAAACAGTTGGTGAATACTATCTGACTTATATTCAGAATTTGAAGAAAGAGAACAGAATCAGATATACAGGAATGTTTGAAGTATCCTATTCTTCTTTTATCAAGTTCAACAAACATCTTGACATACCATTCTCTGATATTGATGCCACTTGGCTAAAGCGTTATGAGTTGTGGATGAAAGAACAGAATCTTTCTGTAAGCACCATAAGCACACGAATAAGACACTTGCGAGCCGTCTTTAATTTGGCTATTGCAGAGCATTCCATTAAGAATGATTGCTATCCGTTCCATTCCTATAAAGTTTCCAAACTCTACAAGCAGACAGCCAAAAGAGCAATAAGCAAAAAGGAAGTATTAAAGATTATGCAGTATCAAGGGGACACACCTATGGAATGTCTTGCGATTGATGTCTTTGTGTTCTCCTATTTAAATGCTGGCATCAACTTTATAGATATAGCCAAACTAAAACGCTCCAATATCGTGGAAAGCCAACTTATATATAATAGAGAAAAGACCAAGAAACTGATAAATGTACCACTCCAACAAAAAGCGATGGAAATTATAGCCAAATATGAAAATGACAAGTCACCATATCTATTTCCTATCCTTACTCCTTTTCATAAAACAGAAATACAGATAGCCAACAGACTACATAAAGTATTAGCGAAAATAAACAAGCACCTCAAAGAAATAGGTAAAAAATTGAAATTGCCAATACCTTTGACTACATACGTGGCAAGACATTCTTATGCAACCGTATTAAAACGTGCAGGAGTTTCTACTTCTATTATAAGTGAATCATTGGGACATGGTTCAGAGAAGATAACACAGGTTTATTTAGACAGCTTCGATAACTCACAGATAAACGATGCAATGAAAAACTTACTCTAAACACAGAAAAGTCCGCTTATCAAATGATAGGTGGACTTTTTTCATTACCTTTATAGCCTAAAAATCAAATTTATATGGAATTACCTATAAGATACCTGAATGAAAAAGGGCAGCTTGATGATGGCGAAACCTCACAAATGAGATACGTCTATGACATTATGTATGGAGAAGGTGAACCCTACCATAATGCAGACTGGTCTGTTGTCATTTATCCAAGCGAAGTTAAATTAGTGGATATTCCTTATGCAGCAGAAATCTTTGCAGAACGGTATAATACTGGGCAGATAATATGCCCCTATAAATACGAGGACTATATAAGAAATGGTGAGTTGCAAGATACCATAAATGGGCTGGGACTTGATGCAAACGCTTTTTGGCTTTTGGTAATGTTCAGTTTTGATTATGCTTGCAGTATGTGTTTTGACAGTTCTATCATTGCGCCCACACGTGGAGAGAATATAGAAAGCCTTATCAATTTATTGCCTGATGATAAAGATTCAAAAGCCAAGCTGACATTAAAAACAAGCAAAGGCAAGTATGAGATAATAAGCCACAAAACAATATCCCTTATCTTAGAGTGGATAAAAAGAGGTTATGAGCAAGACAAAGATTCTATTGGCATAAACACAATAGATATAAATAATACGTCTGAACTATTCCAATCAAAAGAAGAATCTGATTCTGTACTTATATGGTACTTCGCCCACCTATTAAAATACTTTTTTGACTTGAAGCCCCAATTTAAAGGCAAACGAAAGAAAGGTGAAACCGTATCACTCAACAAGAACCTACTCATATCCAAGTTAGTCTATTATACGCAACTTTCTAAAAATACAAATTTTTTAGATGATACTGATACACTTAAAAGTTTCTTTAAGCAGTATAAGGACAAAGATATAAAAGGATTTTCTAATATATATCCAACTCCTTGATATAGTACATTTTCACTATAATAAGAGCCTTGTTTCTCAAATATGAGAAGCAGGGATTTTCTCTTTTATGCCCCCTCCATTTTAAAGGGGTATAGAATTACTATGCTTTTTTATCCCCAAAATACCCTTTAACCTCTCCATATCTTTGCAACGTAATCAAAAGCCAAGTGCGCATAAGGCAGACGATTACAAGATAAATTGATTATAAAAAAATAAAATTTAAAATTATGGAAGCAGTTAAAAATAACAACGGAGAGAACTTAAACATAGTAGATAACAATCAAAATGAGAAAGTTATGAATAAACGACTTAATTTGCTCTTTATAGAGGGCAACCGTCAAAACATTGACAAAGAGAACATAAAAGCTTGTTACAACAAAATAAAGAACTTGGGCTATATTGAATCTATGCCGATTGAATATATACCAATGAATGAAGCTATTGAAAAAATTGGTGACAGGAAATTGTTCAAAATGACTATTGAACGAAATACAGGAAAAGGAGAAGCCACCATCAGCAACTTTAAGATTACATTAGAAGTCGTCAAGCAAGAGGACTATCCCAACTATGACGGAGTTTGCGAGGACGGACAACACAGAGATTTAGCACTCCAATTTCCTGCATTAAATGAAATGCAGCCTACATATACACCTGTACATATTCCTAAAGGTATGGATATTGTCAGTTATATAGCTCTGCGAAACAATGGAAAGGTTTGGAACAATGGCGACTTCTACAACTCCGGAATCTCAACAAATGACAAGGAAATGGATTATATACTCTCATTATGCAAGAAGTACAAGGCTGCCTTTATCTTCGCGCTCTACACCTTTGGAACTATCAATCTGACTTCTAAACAAATAAAGTCAATCCAACTGGGTTATAAGAATCCAACTGATTATGGCAAACTACAACTAAATAAGTCCACTCGTGAAATAGGAGATAAAATTTTGGATGCTTTGAGAGAACATAAGTTTCTATCAGAGGATAGATTTAACGGACGATTCGCGCAAGGGCTAAAACAATATTATAATGAGATTGAGCAAGATGAGCAAAAAGTTATTGACACAATAAATCTAATAGATAAAGAACAATGGGATAAACACTTTACTCCAAAACAAGGTCAGTCTATGGAAGCCAAATCGTACGTAGAAGCATTTAAGGCTTTATATGCAGATTTTGATAGATGATATAAATATGGGCTTGTGCGACAGGCAAGCCCTGTATCTCCAATTTAAATTATCCAACTTGAAATGCTGTTTTTATCTGTTTTTCAAGATGATATAATTTTCAAGAATTGGGTGATATAAAAAGTAAGGACATACTATTAACTATATATACTATTAACATAATTAACAGGCTTCCAGCCCTTATAGGCAAAAAATCAACAAAACTCATACTGACATGAAAGTAGCAGACGAAAACGGTTACAGGTTGTTTCCTATAAATTTAGGCAAACTTCTATTGCATAAAGAAGCATACGCTTACCTCTCACTTCTTTTTAAGAGTGATTACAATACGGGCGAATCAAACGTATTATTGGAAACCCTCTCTAAAGAAGTCGGTTATGATACGGAAACGGTCAGTAGCTATCTGCACAAGGCTAAAGAACAGGGTTATGTTAATATTACACGAAAATATATCAAGGGAGAGAACGGAGAGCCTAAGACAAAGAACTTTTATAATGTGCAAATTCCCTCTAAAGATTTTATCATAGTCAGCCGTGACTTTATAAACCTGCATTTTAATAATCTTCCTTTAAAAGAAGAAACGGACATCAAAGGTTTTATTCTCCTTATAAAGTGCATCTGTCTGAATAATTGCAATCTGACATTTTATAGTCTTAGAGATATGGCAGAACATTTATCCATTTCATACGGTACGATTCAAAAGTATATGAACAAGTGCATCGAATTGAATTTGATAGAACGACACAAAGGATGTTACAGAATCACACTTGATTGCTTTGATAAAGGAAATACAGGTTACTTTCCCAAAGGTATTCCTCCACTTTATAAGGAGATTTATAATACAATAGACTTGTTTTGCCAAACAAAGGGCATTGAAACTCCACCTTATAAAAAAGAGTTGATAAGTCTAATTGCTGCAAAATATCCATATACACGACAAGAATTGAAACAGACAAATGACATAGAATTTATAAAGACATATTCTATTAAATATCAGTTGGCTCAACGGCTACACAATGTTGATGAACCTATAAACAGCTTGAATTACTTTGTGAAAGTACTAATAAACAAAGACTTTAAAATACCACCAAAGAAAGAACCGCTAAGAATAGTAATGTGAATCATATAAAGATAGCTCCGGCTGTCTTTTTTTTTATTGCAATGAATCAAGCATATATAAGCCACCACACATTTTAGAAATCAATTCCTTTTAAAGATAAGCCCTATCTAATACAAGTTATATAGCCCAATACAATTTTAATATAAAACTCAATCCTTATAAAATTACAAACAGCTATTTTTCAGAACTGCCAAAAGAAGAAAACTATAAATAGACACATAAGCAGATATATACTGATATAGTAGAAATATCCTCCTCTCTCTATCCTATTATCCTGTTTTTAAAATTGGAGAGAGCCATATACAAGCGAGCCTACTAAATTATTTAGTCCCCCCACCAATACTTGAATAAAAACAAAGAATAAACTTAATCATTCACTAATTAAAAATTTCAAGTATGGAAAATTCAGTTTTATTGCCTACAATGGCACAGAAAAGAAGTAGTGACTTCAAACGGTATGCAGAGGATGCAACAGTAATTTTAGAAGAAACTACAAAAGTCCAGAAAGTGAACCACTTTATAGAAGCTAATACTATGGAGATTGATTTACAGCATTTAAAGAGTGACTGTATTGTTCCCGTCTTTTCAAAAGACAACGAACTGACTATTTCGCACAATGCCTTTATTGAAACGGTTTGGGAAGCTACACAGGCATTCTTTACAGGTGAAACGATTGATAAACCTGACATTCGTGTTTCTCACATTGTCAAAGGCAGAATCCCCGAAGCGATTCATAAGCCTGCAAACCAACTCTTAGAGAGTGACAAGACACAGTATTTTGAACGTATGATGTTTTGCATTGAAGTACCTACCATTTACGAAACGGTAGAGGGAAACAAACTCACTCTAACGATTGGCGGTGTGCGTGCTTATAATCACATGAACCTCTATTCAAAGAAAACCGTTGAGAAATTCAAGGTTTTCATTGGATTTAAGAATCTCGTTTGCACAAACTTATGTGTTTCAACAGACGGTTATAAAAGCTGTTTGGAAGTTACCAATACAGGCGATTTATATCGTGCGGTTTTGGAAATGTTTAACCACTATAACCCTGCAAAACACATTCACCTTATGCAGACACTTGGAAACAGCTATCTAAGCGAACACCAATTTGCACAGATTCTTGGAAAGATGCGTCTTTACCAATGTTTGCCACAAGGCTATCAAAAGAACGTTCCTCGTTTGCTTATCACTGACACACAAATAAATTCAGTTGCTAAGGCTTATATGCAGGATTCTGACTTTGGCGGTTTTGGCGGTGACTTGTCTATGTGGAAATTTTATAATCTACTGACAGGGGCTAACAAGTCAAGCTATATAGATTCTTTCTTGGATAGAGCCTATAATGCGACAGAAATAGCGCAAGGGATAAATGCGGCTCTGTATGGTGACGAGCGTTACAAATGGTTTATTGACTGATTTTACATATTGAGAGATATTCAGAAATGGGTATCTCTCATTTTTTACAAACAATTAAAATTTGAAGTTATGGATAAAAGAGAAAATCAAGAAACAATGGCAAAGGTTGGATGCGGATTTGCCGTATTTGCAGCGATATTCATTTTCTTTTGCTGCATTAACCCTGTTATTACGGTTGCTGTATTTATGATGTTGGCAGTTCTAATTTCGTGCGTTTATTGATTCACTAATTTATAGAAGTGAAAGTGGTTTGAAAATCAATCTGTTATGATTTGAAATTCAAAATTGCTTTCACTTTTATAGTTAAACCTACAAAATTGAAATAATATGAGTTTGAAAAACAGTTATACAACAAGCGACTGCCTACAATGGGATAGTGCTACAAACTTGGTGAGAAAATTATACAGAGATAAGAATTACAGAATAAGCCTACTTATTGGATGTGGCATATTCTTTGGTTTGCGTATCTCTGACTTGTTGCAACTCACTTGGGATATGCTTTTAACTTATGAAGCGAAGTTTATCATTACTGAAAAGAAAACAAACAAGCGTAGAGAGGTGAGGATTAACAAAGAATTTCAGAAGCACATAAAAGATTGTTATACGGCTTTAGGTATTCAAAATTTAAATGAACTTTGCTTTTTGTCAGGCAGAGGGAAGAATAAAGTCTATTCTATCCAATGGGTGAACATTGTACTTAAAGGATTGAAAAACAAGTACAATTTAAAGATAGACCATTTTTCTACTCATTCACTCCGCAAAACATTTGGCAGAAAGGTTTTTGAATCCTCTGAAAATGCAGAATTAGCTTTAATCAAGCTAATGGAACTATTCAATCATTCAAGCGTTACCATTACAAAACGCTATCTTGGGCTAAGGCAGGAAGAACTTTTAAATACATACGATTGTCTCAGCTTCTAAATTTGAGTGGGTAGGAAATTCAGAAAATTTGCTCTTATATGGGCGATAACTGATTTTCTACCTACTTGGATTCTACAAAATAGTGTTCTAACAATTTAATAATAAGCATAGTTCTTGCTCAAACAAACGCTTTTCTGTAATTTTGTAGCAATTTCAATAACCTAATGCGTTAGGGAGTTGAAAGAACATATAAACGAAAGGGCGTTTAGCAAAATTATCCCTTGTTGGAATCTGGACAATTCTACCGTATGGATAATGAGCAGGAACGCCCACACCATAGTCATATACTTACCTTTAGGGGCACTATATACTATCTTGGTGTGGGCTTTGCTTATTACATACGGTGGGCAGTCCAGAACTCTTAGCAATAAGAGAGCCTCAACAAGATAATAAGCTAAAGTACCCACACCTTTTCTTTGTATGTAAGCTAAAGAATAAAAATCGCTTCTTCCGGGTATTAAGTAGCACAGAATTATATTAATAAGTAATGATGCGATTTTCATTTTCTGCTGTGGTTTGTAATCAAAATAAATCTTTTACTTTTGATGTGCCAACCAATAATCAAGGAGTTATCACCAACAGATTTTGTCCCAAAGCATTCTTAGTTCTCCAAAATGTTTTTTATGACGCAATTACTCCTATAAATGGTGAAACTGTATTAGAGTTTGAACAAGATTGTCGCAATTTGGCAAATGCCATAACAAACTCTATATATAAAGATTCTAATAACAAATGGGAGATATACATGGATGCTTTGGCTTGTTTGGTCACAACACATGTTAATCAATGTGGGAGATTGCTATTCAATGATTTACTCATTTATATAGATATTTTCTGCTATTTTCTATTTGCAGACGGGATTAACGAGAATAATATAAAAACAAATTATCCACGATTTACTTATCAGTTTTTGATTAAAATGCCCAGTTTTCTAAAAGATTCTGCAACATTACAACCTCTCACAAATACCAATATGGCTTCCATAATAAAAGAATTGAATAACAAAGCCGAAATAGAACTTGGAATCAGATAAATATGAATAGGATAAAAAAATATATATTGCTTTTTCTAATATCAATATGTGATATTAGTTTTTCTTTTGCTGACATTAGTAATCGTGGTAAATATTCAGATTTTGAAGACTATAACAATAAATTGGATGATATATTTATTCCAATAATTGCTATTATATTGACTTTCATAGGATTTATATATATGTATTATACAATCAAAGAAAAGTATATCCCCAAAAAACAAAGCAATTCTATTAAAGTTACAACTCCATCCTATGATAATAAGATAAAACAAATAAAAAAGCAAGACGTTACACAAAATAGAGAAACCAAGATAGAAGAATTACTCAAAGACCCTTTTAATTTGAGAATACATAAATTACATAAAGCGATTTACATCTATTGCGACAGATTTAATAATAGATTTATCCATTTCGATGAATATTTCCAAATATGCTTTTATATGCTCAACTTATTAGAATCGTATGGAGAGTTAAAAAACAAAGAAGAAAGGTATAAAGCAGCAGATTTGCTCTTGTATTTTAATGGATGTGAAAATAATGATTCTTATGCAATGATACTGACTAATGCGAAAGAGATAAAAATGAATCCTTATTATCGTTTTATCACAACTAACACACAGGCTATTTATGATATTTACAAAGAATTGCTTGGAGAGTATGTTTGGAGACCAACTATTTCTTCTCCTGAGCCTTTGAAAATAGATACGATAGGTAGAAACATTTTCAAAAGTCATACAAATAAATGAAAACAATAGATAAACAACAAATAAAAAAGATATTTCTATTTTTTGCCACAATAATAGTTTTATCAGCTTGTTCAAATTCCAAATCAGAACTACCTATACATGGAGAATGGCAAATGATTGATTGGAACGGAGAAATGCCTATGTTGGATATATTTCTGAGTTTTCAACAAAACGGAGAATACTATGATTCCAGTTCAGAAGATGCTATTTGGAATTATGAATACTTTTCCCCTGATTCTCTGATTCTATTTCATCATGGATTTTATGAGGAAAGATATAGGATTCTTAATGCAACAAACGATACTTTAGTTATTAGGCTATCAGAATCTATATTTCATACGGAGGAAAACGGAATGGAAGTGGCAAGTAGATATGACGATAACACCCATCCACAATTCATATTTATTCGTAAAGAATAGCATATAAATATCAAAGAAATTATAAACAGATGAAAGCAACACTTCCACTTCTTACGATACTAATAGTTCTGTCAGCTTATAGCATGAAACAGGACAAGACAGAGCAAGTTTCTACCATTGATAGCACCTTGCAAACAACAGACACTATTACGCAAAGAACGCTCAACGATATACGTTTTGAGGGTTGGGAAAGAAACGAGTGGTTAGATAATGAATATATCCGTACTTTGCGAAAATACTTGGACGATTATAATAATAGCATTGTCAGCAACCCTGTATTAGACCCTTATAAGGAACAAATAAAAGGTCAGTTTGTCGTTTATGATATTAATTCATACTTGTTAGGCGGTGCGCTTATTAGAATCACATTTCTTGATATGCCTAATAGAGTTTTCAGCAGTTGGATATACAGCGATGTGGACGAAAAGAAAGGAATTGTAGAAAGCTATGAATTTCGTTCTATTGCCATAGAGGAAGAAAGAACAAATATGACTAAAGAAGATATATTGCAAGCTATAAAAGAAATGGACGGACTTAAACTTTGGTAAATCAATAGAACTTAAATATGGAATTTGGAATAGTAATAATCTGTGCTATACTCGTCTTTGCCGCTTACATAGCTGGCAGAGTTGGATATGCCATTGAAAATGACAAGAAAGAGAAATCTGATTACGATAGGATGGATGAATCTATCAATGCCGCAATTAATGAAGAAGATAATCAGACAAGGAATTTACTGATAAAGACATTGGAAGATATTGGTTGCCAACACGGAACGAACGAAGATGGTTCGATTATCTTCAAATATCAGGGAGAGGCATTTGAGGTAAACACAAGCAACGACAGTCATATCATTTGGATTTATGACATTGCATGGGGGCACCTAAGTTTGAATGACCCTGATGTGGAACTTTTGAAGCAAGCCATTAATAAATCTAACGAATATACTCCAATTATAAACGTATATACAATAGACCAAGAACAAGGGCTTATCACCGTCCATTGTCGCATGGCATCTTATTTCAGTGGAAGTGTTGAAAGACCTCACGACTATTTGAAATCTATTTTGGACTCATTCTTTTTTGCCCATCAATGCGTAAAAGACGAATTGGGCAAGTTAAGCAACAAACATGAACAAAAAGAAAGGGTTGAGATAAAAGGTTTTCGCGGCAACTGATAAATGTTATTGGAAAATATAACAATGTCCAATTTTTCTTCTTGGTACTCTTAATAAAGAGTAATGGAATGGGGAAAAATTAGACACGAAAACAAGAGGACTTTTTTTGAGAGGAATCCATTTTATAGGGAGAATTAGAAAAAAGTACCACTTATTGAAAAAGCCACTCTATTCTATCTTTCAAAAATTAGAATAGGGCGACTTTTTAAGTGTTTGGAAATATCTGAATAAATACATCTATATACTTGATTTTCTTTTTTATTACTTGCATAGTTCCACTAAAACAGCTAACTTTACAACGAGATAATAAACAAAATAACAATCACATCTTGCGTGGTACAAATGTAAACCACCATGTAAACCGAAGAAAGAAAGCGGAAGATTCAAAAGGCATATAAAGATAACCGTAAGATTCGCTGGCTCAGCAGGTAGCCTTTTGAAAGTCGAGCCGTAGGCGAGGCTTTTAAAAGGTGAAAAGCATCAACACTTTTAATGTTGGGGTCTTGGGTTCGAGCCCCAAGCGGATCACCAGAAGAAAAGCCAAAAGGCGACAACAAAAAGACAAGTCCTACAAAATCAACATTTTGTGGGACTTTTTTATTGCCTTTTGGCTACCTTGACCGTCACGAAAAGGTCACTGACAGACAGAAAATAGTGCCTTATCCGTACCCCCGACAAAATTCTTCAAAAAGGGGTACGAATTGGCGGAAATTGGCGAAATGTTGTCGGGAATTGGCGACCCTGTATTTATCTCATTATGAGTTAATAAAAGTAGTTTTGTAACTTAAAAAATGAGGTATGAAATCAACATTCCGAGTATTGTTCTTCTTGAAAAGGGACAAAGTAAAAAAGAACGGTAATATGCCAATCATGGCACGTGTTACCATTGACGGGAAATTAGCCCAGTTTAACACCAAACTGGAGGTTAATCCAAAGAACTGGTCTGCCAAGACCGGAAAGGTAAATGGCAGAGGGGCGGAATTTACCCGTATGAATGAAATGCTGGATAGCATCAAGGCTACCTTGCACAGACACTATCAGACCATTTTAGAGCGGGACAATTACGTGACCGCAGAGAAAGTACGCAACGTATTCTTGGGCAAGGAAGAAAAAGCGAAGACACTCTTGCAAGTATTTTCCCAACACAATGAACAGTACGCATTGAAAGTAGGGAAAACAGCCACGCAAAAGACATATACCCGTTACGAGCTTACAAAAAATCGCCTTGCCGAATATATCCACGATAAATATAATGTGGAGGATATAACCTTTCGGGAAATAAATGTCGTGTTCATTGAGGGCTTCTACCTGTTCATCCGTGAAAATTACCCGTGTACCCACAATACAGCCATGAAGTTTATCCAGCGTTTCAGGACTGTTGTCCTATTTGCCCACAACTTGGGACTGATTACCTTTAATCCATTCGGGGCGTATAAACTGAAATTTGAATATGTGGAACGGGATTTTCTTGAACAAGCGGAATTAGACCGGATATATCAAAAGACGTTCGCCAGCAAACGACTGGAGCAGGTTCGGGATATATTCATATTTAGCTGCTATACCGGGCTTTCCTATGTTGATGTCTGTGAATTGACACCTGAAAATATAAAACTGTCCTTTGACGGCAATTTGTGGATTATCAAGAAAAGACACAAGACAAGCGTAACGTCCAACATCCGATTGCTGGATATACCCAAATCCATTTTGCAGAAATATGACGGGAAATTACCCAATGGTAAACTGCTGCCAGTTATCAGTAATCAGAAGATGAATGATTACTTGAAAGAGATTGCGACCGTTTGCGGGATAAACAAGAGAATCACGTTTCACGTTGCGAGGCACAGTTTTGCGACCCTTAGTATAAGCTACGGTGTACCTATTGAAAGCGTTTCCAAGATGTTGGGACACACCAACATAAGAACAACCCAAATCTACGCAAAAATTATAGATACCAAACTTAGCGAAGACATGGACATTTTTGCTAACAAGTTAAATAACAGAAAAATATAAGTGGCATAGATATTAACTTAAAAGTAATGATTATGGATTTGCAGATTATCCAAAACAAGATTTTTGAGGTACGGGGTTGCCGGGTGATGCTTGACTTGCATTTGGCAGAACTCTACCAAGTGGAAACACGAGCCTTGAAGCAAGCGGTCAAACGCAATATAGACCGCTTCCCCGGTGATTTTATGTTTGAGTTGAGCAAAGACGAGTGGCTGGGACTTATCACAAATTGTGATAGGTTCTCCGACAATATCCGTCATACGCCCACTCCGCCTATGGCTTTCACGGAACAAGGCGTAGCCATGCTGTCCTCTGTTCTCCGCTCCAAAGTAGCCATAGAGGTGAACATCTCAATCATGCGGGCTTTCGTCCTCATGCGCCAAACGGCAGTCGGCTATGAAGAACTGCTAAAGCGCATCGAGGAACTGGAGGTAAGCACCGATGCGCAGTTCAACGAACTGTA